>Ga0209745_1000198_pt1 | contig 34840 bp, 36 predicted proteins | sample BarGraNGADG00312_FD_184495 | JGI IMG/M metagenome (GOLD analysis project Ga0209745, IMG submission 184495) | Arctic peat soil microbial communities from Barrow, Alaska - Barrow Graham LP Ref core NGADG0004-312 (SPAdes) (version 2) | ecosystem: Environmental > Terrestrial > Soil > Wetlands > Peat... | reverse complement strand
CTGCGATCGCAGCATGCTCGGGGAGCGCGCGGCGACGGTGCTCGAGCTGGGCGATGGCGGTGTCCTCTGCCTGCAGGTCGAGCAGGCGGAGCTGGGCCGAAGCGGCAGCCTTCATCTGGGGCCTCCTGAAGTTGTGAACACAGACTCTAGTGGGTGGCTGCGGCCCGAGGCTGAGCGAGGCAGCGGCCGGGCTACGATCGCTGCCATGACCGAGGAGTCCACCCAAGACCAGCCCGCCGACCTGCCGAACCGGCAGATCCCGTTCTCGGAGGCCTTCCGGGAATTCATCCCGACCGCCTGGGCGCCCTACCCCACCGAGGTTCCGGCAGAGCTCGCTGCCGCCGGGCCGGCAGCGCTGCGGCGGCGGGCCCTCGCAGAGGCGCATCCGGGCGAACGGCTGGTGATCCCGGCCGGCGGGTTCAAGGTGCGCGCCAACGACACCGACTACCGGTTCCGTCCGCATTCGGCCTTCGCCTGGCTGACCGGCCTTGGCAGCGACCGGGAACCCGACGCCGTCCTCGTGCTCGAGCCCACCGACACCGGCCACGAGGCCACCCTGTACTTCAAGCCGCGGGCACCCCGCACCGATCCCGAGTTCTACGCCGACTCCCGCTACGGCGAGATGTGGGTGGGCACCCGGGAGTCGCTGGCGGAGATGACAGCCCTCACCGGCATCTCCTGCGCCCCGATCTCGGAGCTGGACGCAGCCTTGGGCAAGAACGTGGCCGCGACCACCGTCCGGCTGCTGGCAGAGGCCAACGAGGTGATCACACGGCGGATCGGCGAGCTGCGCACAGAGGCGGGCGTGGATCTCGCGGCCGCCACCGATGGGGATGCCGCGTTCCTGGTCGCACTGTCGGAGGCGCGGCTGGTCAAGGACGACTTCGAGCTCGACCAGCTGCGGCAGGCCTGCAACCACACCGCCGTCGGCTTCGAGGCCGTGGTGGCCGACCTGCCCGAAGCCGTCCGACGTGGCCGTGGAGAACGCTGGGTGGAGGGCGTCTTCGGCCTGCACGCCCGGCACCAGGCCAACGCCGTCGGCTACGACACGATTGCGGCGTCCGGCGACCACGCCAATACCCTGCACTGGATCCGCAACGACGGCGACGTGCGACCCGACGACCTGCTGCTGATGGACGCCGGGGTCGAGGTCGATTCGCTCTACACCGCCGACATCACACGCACCCTGCCGGTCTCCGGCACCTTCACCCCGGCACAGCGGAAGGTGTATGAGGCCGTGCTGGCCGCCCAGGAGGCCGGGATCGCCGCTGCGAAGCCGGGCAACCGGTTCTCGGACGTGCACAAGGCGGCGGTCGCAGTAATCGCCGAGCACCTCGAGGCGTGGGGGCTGCTGCCGGTCACCGCCGCCGAGTCGTTCGACCCGGCCACTGGCGGGCACCATCGCCGGTGGATGGTGCACGGCACGTCCCACCACCTCGGCCTCGACGTGCACGACTGCGCGCAGGCCCGGCAGGAGAATTACCGCGACGCGGAGCTGCGTCCCGGCATGGTGATCACGGTCGAGCCCGGCCTCTACTTCAAGGCCACCGACCTGCTGGTGCCCGAGGAGCTGCGGGGCACGGGTGTGCGGATCGAGGACGACATCGCCATCACAGAGGACGGCAACGAGATCCTCTCCTCCGCCCTGCCGCGTGATCCGGACGCCGTGGAGGCCTGGATGGCCGCGATCTGGGCCAAGGCGTGACCCTCCTGATTCCGACTTGTCAGAATCTCATTCGGCTCTAGGCGCAGGAGATTCTGACAAGTCGGGATGGTGGGAGAGGTACTTCTCCACCCGGCTGCGCAGCACCCGGCCCAGGCGCTCCTCCGAGGCCAGCGTCGGCAACAGCTCCGGCTCCGTCGTCGCAGCCCGGAAGGCGTAGCCGACGGTCAGGTCGTGGGGGCGGGAATCCGCGATCGTGATCTGGTCGCCGGCCCTCACCTCGCCGGCCTCGATGACCCGCAGGTAGGCGCCCGGCACGCCGTGTTCGGTGAACCGGCGCACCCAGCGCGGTTCGTCGACGAACCCGGCGAACACCGCGCACGGAATGCGCACGTCAGTCACCTCCAGCAGGCATCCACCCACCTGCCAGCGCTCGCCGATGCGGGCACCCTGCACGTCGAGGCCCACCGTTGTCAGGTTCTCACCGAAGGCGCCGGCAGGCAGCGGTCGGCCGAGCTCGTCCTCCCAGTGGGCGTAGTCCTCGCGGGCGAACGCGTACACCGCCTGGTCGATGCCGCCGTGGTGCGCGAGGTCGGCGATCTCGTCACCGGCGACACCGAGCCGCTCGATGCGCGCCGGCCCGTCCACCGGGCGCTTGTCGATGGCCGTCCGCTTCAGCACGCCGTGCTCGCTCGGACCGGCCTTGCCCCTGCTGACCGCCTCCAGAATCGCCACGGTTGGACCCTAACCCGCGGACGCCACCCGCAGCCGGGCCGACCCACCCCGAGTGCAACCACCGTCCCAGGTTGGACTGAGCGCGGTCGCTACGGGTTACGCCCTAAAGTGCTGCCCGTGAGCGATCCCAAGCAGACCAAAGTAGTTCTCGACGAGTCGCAGATGCCGACCCACTGGTACAACCTCGTGGCCGACCTGCCCACTCCGCCGCCGCCGCACCTGCACCCCGGCACGAACCAGCCGCTGGTGCCCGAAGACCTGGCCGCGCTGTTCCCGATGGGCCTGATCGAGCAGGAGGCGTCCACAGAGCGCTGGATCGAGATCCCCACCGAAGTGCACGACATCTACCGCCTCTGGCGGCCGTCCCCCTTCTACCGGGCGCACCGCCTGGAGAAGGCGCTGGGCACCACCGCGCGCATCTACTACAAGTACGAGGGCGCTTCGCCGGTCGGCAGCCACAAGACCAACTCGGCGGTGCCGCAGGCCTACTTCAACAAGCTCGCCGGACGCACCCGCCTGACCACAGAGACCGGCGCCGGCCAATGGGGCTCCGCGCTGGCGTTCGCCTGCCAGATCTTCGGCCTGTCCTGCGACATCTGGCAGGTGCGCAGCTCGTATGAGGGCAAGCCCTACCGCCACGTGCTGATGGAGACCTTCGGCGCGACCGTGGTGGCCAGCCCTTCGGAGCTGACCGACGCCGGACGGGCGATGCGCGAAAAGTTCCCCGGCACCACCGGTTCGCTGGGCATGGCGATCAGCGAAGCCGTCGAGGCTGCGGCGAAGGACGAGAACGCCAGCTACTCGCTCGGCTCCGTGCTGAACCACGTCGCCCTGCACCAGACGGTGATCGGCCAGGAGGCGCTGAAGCAGCTGGCGTTGTTCGGCGAGCGTCCGGCGGACTACCTGTTCGCCTGCGCCGGCGGCGGCTCGAACCTTGCCGGCATCAGCTTCCCGTTCATCCGGGAGAACCTCGAGGGCCGTTCGGAGACGAAGATCATCGCCTGCGAGCCGAAGGCAGCACCGTCGCTCACCGAGGGCGAATACAAGTACGACTTCGGCGACACCGCGCACCTGACCCCGCTGCTGAAGATGTACTCCCTCGGGGCGGACTTCGTGCCCGACCCGGTGCACGCCGGCGGCCTGCGCTACCACGGTATGTCGCCGCTGGTCAGCCACTGCTACCACGAGGGCCTGATCGGCGCGATCTCGGTGCGGCAGCTGGACGCGTTCGAGGCCGGCGTGCTGTTCGCCCGGGCCGAGGGCATCGTCCCGGCGTCGGAGTCCAACCATGCCATCGCGGGCGCGATCCGGCAGGCGCGGTTGGCGACGGAGGCCGGGGAGTCGCCGGTCATCGTGATCGGCGTCTCGGGTTCGGGCCAGCTCGACCTACCCGCGTACGCCGAGTTCCTCGCCGGGGAGATGGCGGACAGCTGACCCCGTCCCGACTGGACACCTACGGGCACACGCCCCCGAAACGGAAGGACGCCCCCGAAGTTTCGGGGGCGTCCTTCTGTTTCGGGGGCGTGTGGTTGGGGTCAGGGCTTCGGCTCGGCCGGGCCCTCGTCCGTGGATGCCGACGGCTGCTCGGTCCCTTCCGGGTAGCCGAGTCCGGTCGGGTGCACCCGCGGGTCGCCGCCGTACGGCTGGGCCGGCGGGTAGCCGGGCTGCCCGTAGGGCCCCGGCTGCTGTCCATAGCCGTAGGGCTGCTGGGCCTGCCCGTAGGGCGGCTGCGTCTGGGGGTAGGGCGGCTGCGTCTGGGGGTAGGGCTGCGGAGCCTGGCCGTAGGGCTGCTGGCCGTAGGGCTGCTGGCCGTAGGGCTGCTGGCCGTAACCAGGCGCCGGTGGGACGGAGCCCGCAGCCGGTGCAGCCGCCGGGTTGAACTGGGCGGCCCGAGCACCGGGCATGCCGGCCACGAGCTCACGAGCGTTACCGACCACCTTGTGCTCTGCCAGCACCTCGTACTTGGTGGCGATGGTCTGCGACACCGACGTGAAATCACGCTTGCCCCGGCTCATCCAGTAACCAAGGGCAGCCATGCCGATGCCGACGACGATGCCGATGCCGAGCGCGTACAGGGCGAGCAGCAGCGGGTTGTCGTTCGGCACGAACAGCCACATCAGAAGGGTGATCATCAGGCCGGTGGAGACACCGCTCTGCACGCCCTGCCCGATCACCGTGCCCCAGCTGCGGCGTCCGAGCACACGTTCGACCGAGCGCAGTTCGGTGCCCACGATGCACAGGTTCTCCACCGGGAACCGGGCGTCGGCAAGGAAGTCGACCACCTTCTGCGCCTCGTCGTAGGTGTTGTAGACCCCCACCGACTGGGGGTATTCGAGCTTGAACAGGCTGCTGAGCCTCGGGGTCGGCTGCGTCACTTGGTCTCCTCCATCCCTGCGGCCCGCCCTCGGGCCACAATCGCGGCGGCCAGTTTGACCCCCGCCTCATCAACCATCTCGTCGTCCACAACGATGGCACCCACGGCCCCCTGGGCCAGTTCTGCTGCGTGCGCGTATGCAGCCATGATGCGCTGCGCCCGGTGGAAGTCGGACGGCTTCGGCGAGTACACCTCGTTGCCCGCGTCCACCTGACCCGGGTGGAGTACCCACTTGCCGTCGTAGCCGAGCGCTGCACTGAGCTCTGCCGAACGCCGGAAGCCCTCGACGTCGCGGATCGCGACGAAGGGCCCGTCGATCGCCTGCAGGCCGTGCGCCCGTGCGGCAACCAGGATGGACATCAGCACGTGGTGGAAAGCGTCGCCGGGGTAGCCGGCTGGCTGCGCGCCGACGTTCAGCCCGCCCATGCCGAGGCTGGCCATGAAGTCGCCCGGCCCGAACACGAGGCTGGCCAGGCGTGGGCTCGCCGCGGCGATCTCGGTGACGTGCAGCAACCCGATCGCGTCCTCGATCTGCACCTCCAGCCCGATCCGTCCCACCGGCAGGCCGGCGGTGTGCTCCACCTGGGTGAGCAGCAGGTCGAGGGCCTGCACCTGCGCTGCCGACTGCGCCTTGGGAAGCACGAGCGCGTCGATGCGAGCGCCTGCCCCGCAGACTACGTCGATCACGTCGCCGTAGGTCCAGGGGCTCTCCCACCCGTTCACGCGGACGGTGACCAGCCCGGCCGCGAAGCCGGAATCACTGTTCAGCGCTGCGACGATCCGCTGCCGCGACTCCACCTTCACCGCCGGTGCGACCGCGTCCTCGAGGTCGAGGAACAGACCGTCGACAGCCAGCGTCCTCGCCTTGTCGATGAACCGGTCGGACGAACCCGGGACGGCCAGGATGGTGCGGCGCGGCACGGCACGGTTAGTGGTGGTCACCGCTCCAGCCTATTGCAGCCCCCGGACGTGCCGACCACGAGTCGGCTGTGCAGGAACTGTGCGGATTTCCGCCCCGTCGGCGGGGTACAGGTGCAAGCTGCTGCCATGGAGACCGTGGACCTCAAGCGGCAGTGGCGCCACCTCTACGCACCCAAGCCGGGACGCTTCGAACTCGTCGACGTGCCGGAGCAACTGTTCCTCGCCATCGACGGACGCATCGAGCCCGGCAGTAGCCCGGGCACTTCCGACGGCTTCGCCGCCGCGACGGGCGCGCTCTACGGGCTGGCCTACACGCTGAAGTTCACCTTCAAGAAGCGGACGGAGGCCCCGGTGGACTACCCGGTGATGCCGCTGGAGGGACGGTGGTGGACCGACGACGGGCGCTTCGAGCTGGCCCGACCCGACAACTGGGTCTACACGCTCGCCATCCTCCTGCCGGGCGTGGTGGGCGAGGCCGACGTTGCCACAGCCCTCGCCGCCCTACGCGCCAAGCGCGGCGACCGGCCCGAGTTCGCGGGGCTGCGGCTGGAGCACTTCACGGAGGGACGCTCAGCGCAGGTGATGCACATCGGCCCGTATGCCACGGAGCCAGAAAGCATGGAAGGGCTGCCCGAGTTCCTCGCCACCGACGGTCTGGTCGACCTGGTGGGAGCCAGTGGCGGCAAGCACCACGAGATCTACCTCAGCGACCCGGGCCGGACCGACCCGGCCAAGCTCAAGACAATCCTGCGTCACCCGGTCGGCCCCTCGACCCCCTGACTGGTGAGAATTGGGGACGGTTCTCTTTTCCCGCCAGGATTCGGCCTGGCGGGAAAAGAGAACCGTCCCCAATTCTCACCAGGACAGGCCGTGGCCGAAGGCGAACAGCGGGTCCTCGAAGCCGGGGCGGTCCTCGGGGTGGGCGCGGACGGCGTCCATCGAGCGGGGCAGGTCGAACGGCAGCCTTCCCAGCGGAGCAACCCGGCCGGTGACGGCGTCGGCGTACGCGCCGTCGCCGGTGCCGTAGGTGACGGTGATCGCTGTCGCCACGTCCAGCAGCGGGGTGAGGATCGCCGGACGATCGCAGTTCACATCGATGAGCAGCGGTCAGTGCGCGGCAATCCGCTGCAACCGCACCACCAGCCCGGGCGCGAAATCGAGGCCGCCCTGGTGGAACCACGCCTCAAGAAAGAGGTCGGAGCGCGGCTCGAACGGGGCCTGCAACCGCACGATCGCCATGTCGGCCTCCTCCGGGGTCGTGACCGGCTCGAAACCCGACGCGGCGCCCGGATCGAAACCCTCCGCGTACACCCGCAGGCCCGGACGCAGCGGTAGGAGCCCGTCGTTGGCGAGCACGGTCACCGACTCGGCCTGCGCCCGGCGTCCCTCTGCGACGAAAGCCTCCGACCCCACCACCTCTGCTGCGGCGTTCTCATCGACGTACGGGTTGTCGAACAGCCCCAGGTCGAACTTCACCGCCAGCAGCCGGCGGACGGACTCGTCCAGCCGGGCCTCGCTCACCCGGCCGGACGCCACCAACTCCACCAGCAACTCCACGCATTCCTCGCCGCCGAACTGGTCCGCCCCCGCATAGAGGATGCGCTCCATGCGTCCGGCCGCGTCGAGGTGTTCAACCCCCCACGCCCGGGCGGGCAGCACCTGGTCGCCGACGTGGTTGTCGTTGACCAGCTCCCAGTCGGTGCACACCACCCCGTCGAAGCCGAGTTCGTTACGGAGCAGGCCGGTGATGATGCCGGCGTTGTAGCCGAACCCGACCGGCTCCACCTGCTCCCCGTCCACCTCGAGGCCGACCGGCATGCCGTAGTAGGGCATGATCGCCGATGTTCCGGCAGCGATCATCGCAACGAACGGACGCAGGTGGTCGGCGAACCGCCCGGCCGGGTACACCTGCTCGCGTCCGTAGGGGAAGTGGGCGTCCTCCCCACCGGCCTGCGGGCCGCCGCCGGGAAAGTGCTTGGTGGTGCAGGCAACGCTCGTGCGCCCCACACGACCCTGTTGCAGGCCTTCCAGATACGCCACGCCCAAGTCGGTGACAAGGGCAGGGTCCTGTCCGAACGTGCCTGCCTGCCGCGCCCACCGGGGCTCTGTTGCCAGGTCGACGGTGGGGTGCAACGCCGCCCGGATGCCCAGCGCCCGGTACTCGGCGTTGACGACCTCCGCGAACCTCCGGAGGCGAGCAGGGTCGCGCAGTGCTGCGAGGCCCAGCGGCTCGGGCCATTGGGACAACCCACGGGCGGCGAAGGAGGCACCGGCGTTCTCGTAGAAGGAGTGCCGGGGGTCGGTGGACACCGTTACAGGGATGCCGTGTGGCGCCTGCTCCGCCAGCCGCTGCAGGTTGTTCGCCCAGCGGGCAGCCAGCCGCGGCTCGGGAAGGGCGTGCACGTTGAAGTGGTTGAGGTGCTTGCCCAGCACCACCTCAGCCGTCCCCGACTTGCTGATCCGCCCCGGCCCGGTGAGTACCTCCCCGTCGGTGCCGGCCTCGATGACCGTGTGGAACATCAGGCCGGCTTTCTCCGGCACGCTCAGCCGGCCGAGCAGGTCAGTGACCCGCTCGGTCGTACTGAGGCGTTGGTCCTCGAACGGCTCCATCCGCCCGTTGTGGTTGAGGTCGCGGTAGGCCGTGCCGTCGGCCGCGGTGAGGGTGAGCGACTCCATGCCGGGCTGCTCAGTCCGTGCCGGCGCCGAAACGCTCCATCGCCAACACCGGACGCAACCGCCGCTCGACCGTGCGGGTGGCGAAGGCCCGGCGGACGACGTCGCGTCCGAGGAGATTGCCGACCGCACCCATGATCATCGCCTGGTCGAGCGAGAGGTAACGCCGGGCCACCTTGCCGGAACTGGCGATGGCGTCGAAGAACCCGCCGTCGCCGTAGCCCGCGTAGTCGTGCTGCATCTTCGCCAGGTTGGCGAAGGCCTGTCGCGGCTCGTAGGCCATGGCCAGGAAGGACGCGTGCGGCGTGGCCACCCCGACGCCGAAGTCCGGGTGCGGGTTGGTCGCCGGACGACAGGTGCCGAAGCCGGGGTCGTAGTTGGTCTTCTCGACGTCGGAGAAGTAGCCGTCGGGGTTCAGCCCGAGGGCGTCCACGCCGTACTCGCGGTAGCCGCCGTCCGGGTTGGACGAGGGTGAGAAGCCCCAGATGCCGTAGCCGGCCTCGACCAGCCCGTGTTCACGCTGCGCGCGGACGTGCAGCGGGTGGTTGCGCCCCCACGACCGTGGCGCCCATTTCGCCTCAGGCACGAACACATCGGGCATCAGTTCCTCGAACATGCTGCCGCCCCACCCGGGGACGATCCGCATGCCGCGGTAGCGGTAGGCGCCCTCGTACACGTCCAGGCCGAGGTAGGTGCGGGTCACGCCGACCGGCTGCGACTCGTGCCACGACCAGTCGCAGGACGCAGGCAGAGTCCGCCACATCGCGAAGTACTGCCTGGCGGGGATCTGGCCGGTCATGATGCCCAGGTAGCTCGTGATCCGGGTCTCCGACACAGTCGTGTCGTAGTGGTGGTTGGTGTACCAGACGTCGGGGCCGACACGGATGTGGTTACCGGTGTAGCCGGAGAAGCCTGCCGGCGGCTCGGCGTCGTAGAAGCCGCCGTGGATCAGCCCGCCGGGACGCACGCCCTGGTGGGCGGTGTCTGCGTCGTAGAACATGTCCCAGCGCATCCGGGTGAACAGGCGGTCGGCCAGCTCGCGGACCTCGGGGACGGCGTTGCGCACCACCCACAGCGCGGCCCCAAGCCAGCCGTTGTCGACGCTGGAGGCGAATGGGTAGACCGGGCTGTCGTCGTGGGAGGGGTTGACGACGTCGCCGGTGGCCTCGTCATACCAGTTGTAGTACATGCCGGAAGGGACGTGGTGCTTCATCCTCAGCAGGGTCTTCAGCGTCTGCTGGCAGCGACGCACGAGCTCCGCCCGACGGATCAGGCCGAGCTCCTCCGCCACGACGGCGCTCCACAGGTAGCCGCCGATGTTGGTCGGCGAGGTGTAGCCGCTGCGGTCGCCCGCAGCCAGCGATGCGGGAATGTTGTCGGCCGGCAGCCCGGTGATCGCGTCGGTCATGGCCACCAGCGAATGCCAGGTGTCCTTCGCCCAGCCGACGACGGTGCGGTTGTTGAAGGCAGATCCCGGCCTGCGCAGGGGGGCTGCGAAGGCTGCCGTCGAGCTCACGGCGGGAAGGCTCGCGGCAAGCGCGACGGCTGCGGCGCCGGTGATCAGGGTGCGGCGTGGGAGGGGGGTGGTTGTCATGATGGTTTCCTCACTTGATTCCGGTGGTGGCGATGCCCTCGATGAAGTGCCGCTGGAACACCAGGAAGACGATCAGCAGCGGCAGGACGACGACGCAGGCTCCGGCGAGCAGCAGTCCGTATTGGGTGTTGTTCTGCCCGGTGGAGTAGAGGGCGAGGGCGACGGGCAGGGTGTAGGTCTTCTCGGTCTGGGCGACCACCAGGGGCCACAGGAAGTTGTTCCAGGAGCCGAGGAAGGTCAGGATGCCCAGCGTGGCAAGTGCCGGCCCGCACAACGGCAGGATGATCCGGGCGAAGATGCCCAGCTCGCTGGCGCCGTCCACCCGACCCGCATCCAGCAGGTCGGGCGGCAGTCCGGAGATGAACTGCCGCATCAGGAACACCCCGAACGGGGCGGCAAGGAACGGCAGGAATAGGCCGGGCAGTGAATCGATCAGCCCGGCGTTGGCGACGAGCACGAACAGCGGCACGAAAGTCACAACGCCGGGGATCATCAGTGTCGCCAGCACCAGCAGGAGCAGGACCCGTTTGCCGGGGAAGTTGAGCATCGCCAGTGCGTAACCGAGCATCGAGCAGAACAACAGGTTGCCGGCCGTAACCACAACGGCGACGATCGCCGAGTTGACGAAGTAGGTGCCGAAGTCGAGCTGCGCGAACAGCTGGGTGTAGTTGTCGAGGGACGCGGACTCCGGCAACCAGGTCGGCGGGACGCGGCGCAGTTCGCCCTCGCCCTTGAAGCTGCCCAGCACCATCCAGGCGAACGGCGCGATCACCATCACCAGGGCGACGGTGACGACCAGGTAGACCCACCACTTGCCGAAACGGCTCTTCGAACCCAACATGGTCGGCTCCTAAGCCTTCTCGCGCAGCAGGCGGAACTGGATGGCTGTGACCGCGGCGATGACCACGAAGATCAGGTAGCTCATCGCTGTCGCCACGCCGTAGTTGCCGTAGCCGAACTGGTTGTAGGTGTACATGGACATGGAGATGGTGCTGTTCAGCGGGCCGCCCTGGGTCATCACGAACGGTTCCTCGAAGAACTGCAGGTAGCCGATGGCGGTGGTGACCGAGACGAACAGCAGGGTGGGACGCAGCAGCGGGAACGTGATGTGCCAGAACCGCTGCCAGGTGTTGGCACCGTCGATGGCCGCCGCCTCCTGTAACGAGTAGGGCACGGCCTGCAGCCCGGCGAGGAAGATGATCATGCCGGTGCCGAAGTTGCGCCAGATCGCCATCAGGATGAGCGAAGGCATCGACCACTGGACGTCCCCGAGCCAGTTCGGGCCCTGGATGCCGAACCACGAAAGAACGGTGTTCAGCAGGCCCGCGTCCGGCTGCAGGATGAACCGCCAAACCACAGCCACCGCGACGATCGAAGTGATGACCGGGGTGTAGAACCCCAGCCGGAACACGGCACGGAAGCGGGTGATGCCCTTGTCGAGCGCCACAGCTGCCAGCAGTGCGACCGCGAGGGTGAGCGGCACCCCGACCACAACGAAGTAGGCGGTGTTGGCCGCAGCCCTCTGGAAGACCGGGTCGGACAGCGCCCTGACGTAGTTGTCGATACCGATGAAGTTCACCGAGAACGGGGTGCGCAGGTCTTTCTGCCTGGTATCGGTGAAGCTCATGAAGAGGCTCTGCGCCACCGGCCAGACCGTGAACGCGAGGAACAGCAGCGTGAACGGGATCGCGAGGATCCACGCAGCCCGGCCCTCCCCCGGGCGGCCCTTGCCAGGTCTGGCAGGGGCCACCGGAGAGGGTGCGGCCTCCATCAGCGGAGGTACAGCGATGGTGGAGGCAGACATGTCTAGCCGCCGGTGCCGATCGACTGGGCCTCTGCCTGGACGCTCTTCAGGGAGGCGTCGACGTCGGCACCGGTCTTGGCGACCTTCTCAATCTCGGCGTCGAACCTCGCTGCCACCTGCTCCCAGGTGGCGAAGGACGGCGGCGCGACCGCGGTCTCGAGCTGCTTGCCGAAGGTGGCGAGCTTGGTGTCAGCCGTCAGCGCCGGGTCCTGCCACGCGGAGGTGACCGAAGGCAGGTCGGTGGACATCTGGTACCACTTCACCTGCACCTCGGGCTTTGCCAGCCACTGCACCAGCTTCCAGGCGGCGTCACGATTCTTGGTTGTCTTGAACACCCCGAGGTTGGAGCCGCCGACGAACGAGGCCGACTTCTCCTTCACCGGCATCGGGAACACCGAGTACTTGTCGGCGAAGCCCTTGCCGCCGACCTTCTCGACCGCGCTCATCATCCACGGGCCGGAGATGAACATCGGCTCGCTGCCGTCGACGAAGGTGGGCTCCTGGGTGGCTCCCTGAGCGGGTGTCTTGTTGGTAAGCCCTTCGGTGAAGAAGCTCTGGTAGTACTTCACGGCCTCAGCCATCTGCGGGGTGTCGAACGTCCACTGGTCGCCGTTGTTGAGCTGGGCGCCGTTGGACCAGGCGAACGGCATCACGGTCTGCCAGGAGCCGGTGCCGCCGGGCTGCAGGTTGATGCCCCACTTGGTGCCGGCCTTGTCCTGCATCGCCTTGGCCATGGCCTTCAGCCCGTCCCAGTCGCTCGGCGGGGTGGTGATGCCGGCCTTCTTCGCCAGGTCGGTGCGGTAGTACACGAGCCGGGTTTCCACGTACCACGGGATGCCGTAGGACGTGCCGCCCACTTCTGTTGTGCCCCACGCGCCGGGGAAGAAGGCGCCCTTGTCGATGGAGGCCGGGGTGGGGTCGAGGGCGCCGAGGCCGGCGAACTCGCCCATCCACGTGGTGCCGATCATCGCCATGTCGGGCGTCTTCTGCGCGGTGATGGCCGTGGTGAACTTGTCGTGCGCGGCGCTCCAGGGGATAGCTGTCACCGTCACCTTCACGCCGGGGTTGGCAGCCTCGAAGTCCTTGAGCAGGTCTGGCAGCTTCTGGCCTTCGGCTCCCATCGCCCAGATGGTGAGCTCGCCGGTGGCCGGGCCCTCTGCGACGGTGGCCGCTGTCTGTGGAGCGGCGCTCGGGTTCTCGGCAGGCCGGCCACAGCCGGTGACGGCCAATGCCGCCGCCACCGTGATGGCAGCGATCGCGGGTGTTCTCATTTCGGTTCCTCCTTCAGTGTTTGCCTGACCGGCATGCGCTGCGACCGGGTGGCCGGTGGCCGTGCCTCAGGGCAGCCACACGAACCGCGCAGGACGATGCGTGTGGGCAGGATGGTGGGGGCGTGCCGCTCGCCGGTGGTCACCCAGCGATGCAGGGTGGTGGCCGCGACGCTGCCGAGCTCGCGCACCGGCTGGGCCACAGAAGTGAGTCCAGGACGGGTGTAGCGGGCGGTCATCACGTCGTCCCAGCCGGTGACGGCCAGGTCGTCGGGGATGGCGAGGCCGGCTCGCTGGAGCTCATCGAGCAGGGCGACAGCCACCTCGTCGTTCACGCAGACGAGACCATCGGGGAGTTGGCCCTGCTTCAGCAGCTGGTGCGCGACGCGGCGTCCGTCCTCCTCGGAGAAACCGACGCGCACCGGCTCGGGTGCCGCGAGTCCCGCAGCGTCGTGGGCCGCGACGAAGCCGGCGTAGCGCTCGGCGGCGTCCAGGGCAAGGGCGGGGTCGCCGACGAAGACCAGGCGGCGGCGCCCGTGGCCGAACAGGTGCTCGGTGAGCTCTCGGGCACTGCCGATGTTCTCTGTGCTGATCGCGTCGGCATGGACGCCGGCGGCGAGCCGGACCAGGGGCAGCCGGCGGGCGAGGGAGTCGAGCTCCTCACCCGCCAGATGGCCCGGCCGGGCCATCACGGCCAACCCGTCGACGCGGGCCACGAGTTGGCGCAGGGGGCGTGACAGCCCAGGTTCATCGGTCATCAACAGCGCGACGGAGAGTCCGAAGCCGGCGGCCGCCGACTCGAACCCCACAAGTAGTTCGGCAAAGTAGGGGCCGGTGAGTTCCGGCAGCATCAGCCCGACCGCCTCATGCTTCTTCGCAGCGAGGGCGCGGGCAGAACCGCGGGGCAGGTAGTCGAGGCTGCGCGCCGCCGCAAACACCTTCTCTCGGGTGGCCTCTGCCACGCGACCGGCACCCTGCAACACACGGGACACGGTGGCGATGGACACGCCGGCACGCTCTGCGACCGCGTAGATCGTCGCCGGGCCGGGCCGGGTTCCGGTCACCGCTGCTCCCTCCATTGGGTGAAAGCGCTTACGCCACTAATACCCGGCTTCGGGTCGTCCAACCCGGCATGGGAAAAGCTGTTCAGCTACACCCCGGGCGCTCGCCTGCCGAGCCCACCGATCGCGGGATCGCTCACCACCGGGTCAGCGCATGACCGACCGGCTCCCGCCGCACCGTCCGGCGTTCCGGTGGGCCGGCTCGTCCGCGCCACCCTGCTCCGGGCGCTCATCGGCGTGCCGGTGGGTCTGCTCGCCTTCGGCTTCATCTGGCTGGTGCACGAGCTTGACCACCTGCTGCGGCGGTCTGGTGCGCCGAGCCGGCGTCCCTTCCGGGGGCTGTCCGCCTAGCCCTGAACGGGCGTCAGGCCGAGCTTGCGTCCCACGAGATTGCGCTTACGGGCTGCAAGGCGCGTTGCCAACGCGGTGAGGGCTGCTGCAGCGGGACGGTCGGGCTCGGTGGCCACCAGCGGCACCCCGAGGTCGCCGGCGGCGGCAAGGGCGGGATCCATCGGGATCTCCGCGAGCAGCGGCACCTCGTAGCCGAGCCGCGCACTCAGCGTCCCTGCGACCTCCGCGCCGCCGCCGGAGCCGAAGACGTCCACGCGGTGGCTCTCTCCGCAGTGCGGGCAGGTCACCTCGAGGAAGGCCATGTTCTCGACGACGCCGATCACCTTCTGTTCGAGCATCGATGCCATCGTGCCGGCGCGCTCTGCGACCTCCGCGGAGGCCTGCTGGGGGGTCGTGACCACCAGCACCTCTGCGTTGGGGAGCTTCTGGCCGAGGCTGAGCGCGACGTCACCGGTACCCGGCGGCAGGTCGACGATGAGGAAATCGAGGTCGCCCCAGTAGACGTCGGCGAGGAACTGCTGCAGCGCGCGGTCGAGGATCGGCCCGCGCCAGGCGATCACCTGGTCGCGGCTCTGCTTGAGCATGCCGATGGAGATGACCCTCAGGCCCATGCTCGGGACCGGCATGATCATGCCGTCCACCGAGGTGGGCATGGCCTCGGTGAGGCCCAGCATCTGCGGGATCGAGTGGCCGTAGATGTCGGCGTCCAGCACCCCGACGCTCTTGCCCTGGGCTGCTAGCGCCATGGCGAGGTTGACCGTGACAGAACTCTTGCCGACCCCACCCTTGCCGGAAGCAACCAGGATCACCTGGGTGAGGGAGTCGGGCTTGGCGAAGGGGATGTCGCGATCCTCACGGCCGCCGCGGAGCTGCTTCTTCAGCTCTGCGCGCTGCCCGTCGCTCATGGTGCCGAGGGTCAGGTTCACCCCGCTCACGCCCGCGACGGCGGAGACGGCGGAGGTGACGTCGGATTCGATCGTATTCGCCAGCGGACAACCGGCGATGGTCAGCAGGACGGTGATGGCCGCCAGACCGGAGGCGTCGACGGCGACCGATTCGACCATGCCCAGGTCGGTGATCGGACGGTGGATCTCAGGGTCGATGACTGTAGCCAGGGCAGCGTGGACGGCGGTCTCGAGTTCGGACATGCACAGAACCCTAGTCCGCCGATTCGACCCATAGAAATCCGGCGCCCGACGTGAGGGGCCGGGCTCAGCCGAGGTGTTTGCGCGTGTCCTCCGGCTCGCGGCTATCCAGTTCCTCCAGCAGTTCGCGCAGCTCGGAGCGGATGAAGTCACGGGTGGCGACGTCGTTCATCCGCATCCGCAGCGAGGCGATCTCGCGAGCGAGGAAGTCCATGTCGGCCCGGGACTGCGCGGAGACCTCACGGTCGTGCTCGAGGCTGACCCGGTCGCGGGCCTCCTGACGGTTGGCCGCGAGCAGGATCAGGGGGGCGGCGTAGGAAGCCTGCAGCGACAGGGCAAGGGTCAGGAAGAGGAAGGGGAACGGGTCGGGTGCGCCCGGCAACACGACGTTCCACACGACCCAGGCGATGATCGCGACCGACATCCACATCAGGAACTGGGCTGTGCCCATCCACCGCGCGAACGATTCGGCGAAGGAGCCGAAGGCGTCGCTCTCCATCCGCATCCGGGGGATCCAGTCACTTCGCCGGCGTCCCGGGATGTCGAGGCGTTCCTGCTTAGCCATCGTTCACCTCCGTATCCAGCCGGTCGAGCTGAACCCCGCGCCAGTCGGTGGGCAGGATGTGGTCGAGCACGTCGTCTACGGTGACCGCACCGATCAGGCGGCGTTCGGCGTCCACGACCGGGGCGCACACCAGGTCGTAGGTGGCGAAGTAGCGGCTCACCTGCGCAATGTTGCTCTGAGGGGTGAGCGGGGTGATGTCGGGGTCGATCAGGCCGGCCACCAGCGCAGAGGGCGGCTCGCGCAGCAGCCGCTGGATGTGGACGGCGCCCAGGTAGCGCCCGGTCGGGGTGTCCATCGGAGGCCGGCAGATGAAGGCGAGCGCCGCCATCGCCGGGGTGATCTCCGGCCGCCGGACCGCAGCGAGAGCGTCCGCAACCGTCGCGTCCACGTTGAGGACGACCGGCTCGGGGTTCATCAGGCCGCCCGCGGTGGCCGCGTCGTAGCTCAGCAGCGTACGGACGTCCCTGGCATCGTCGGGCTCCATCCGCTCGAGGATGCTCTCGGCCATCTCCGAGTCGAGCTCAGCGATCAGGTCGGCGGCGTCGTCCGGATCCATCTCCTCGAGGACGTCTGCGGCGCGCTCGGTGTCGAGGGAGGCGATCACGTCCACCTGCTCGTCCTCGGGCAGCTCCTCCAGCGCCTCGGCCAGCCGGTCGTCGTCCATCGCCTGCACGACGGCTGCACGCAACGTCGGATCCATGTCGTGCAGTTCGCGGGCGACGTCTGCAGCCTTCAGGTCGGAGAGTCGCATCGCCTGCTGTTCGGCGTCCCTGACGGCCGGGTTCTCGATGAAGTCGGGCACCTCCGACCAGTCGACGATGGTCACGTGGCCACGCTGGAACGGGCGACGGCCGGCTTCGCGCAGCGCGACCTCAGCCAACATCCAGTCGCGGGCGCGGTTGCGCTTGATCGCCACGTCGAAGATGGTCTCCGGCTGGCTCGCGCCGGGGCGGGTCACCGTGCGGTCGAACAGGTCGTCGACCACCAGCACTTCCCGCTCGCGCACGCGGAAGCGGACGGTGTTGACCAGCCCGGAGATGATCACCTGGTGGGCGTCGATGGAGTGCACGCGCTCCATCGGGAAGAAGATCCGCCGCAGCGCGAACAGCTCAACCACGAGGCCCTTCACCCGCGGCGCGCGGTTTCCGGACCGGTTCTGGATGACGACGTCGCGCACCTTGCCCACCTGCTCGCCATTGGGGTCGAGCATGGGCAGTCCCTTGATCCTCGAAACGAAGATCGACGAAGCCGAGGTCACGTTGGGCAGGTTACAGCTTCGACCCGGCCCAACTCATCCCGAAGCGCTCAGGTTGCCTCGTTGTCGAAGGCTATGGTTGCCATCGCCGGGATGGGCTCAACCGAGGCCGACTCGGCATGGTCGGGAGCCGAAGCCCCCGGCTCGCCGGTGTACGCGGCGATCGCTGCGACGTCGCCGGCAATGTTCAGGGATTCGACCTCTGCTTGCACCGGGTTGAGCAGGTGCTTGTTGACGAGGGCGCGGGGATTGAGGTCGGCCAACTCGAGGTCTGCGAATTCCGGGCCGAGTTCCTGGCGGAGCCTGCCCTGGGCGTCATTGGCGATGTTGCGCAGGTAGTTGAGCACCCTGGCGGCCTTGCGGGCCACTTCTGGCAGCTTCTCCGGGCCGAAGATGATGACAGCAAGCACGCCCAGGACCACGATCTCGGACATGTTGAAATCGATCATGGGATCAGGCTAGCGCCGCAGCAGTCAGAAGCCGTTGGCGGCCATGATGGCCACGAAGGTGGCCGACTGCTCGGCTGTCGCGTCGAGCAACGGCTTGCGCACTGGCCCGGGGGCGAACCCGCGCGCCGCGAGACCTGCCTTCACGAGCATGCAGCCCTGCGTGGCGAAGACCCCCAAATAGACCGGCAGCAGCGCAGCGTTCAGCGCCGTGGCCTTCGCGGTGTCGCCGGCGACGAAGGTCTCGATCATCTCCCGCGTACGCACGCCCGTGAAATGGGTGGAGGTGCCGACAACGCCGACACCTCCCACGCTGAGCAGGGGAAGGGTCATCGCGTCGTCGCCGGAGTAGTAGGCCAGGCTGGTGGCGGCAATCACCTGGGCTGAGGCGACCGGCTGACCCTTGGCATCCTTCACCGCGACGATGTTCGGGTGCACGGCAACCGTGATCAGCGTCTCCGTCTCCACCGGGATCCCCGAACGGTGCGGGATGTCATAGATCATGATCGGCAACACCGTCGCGTCGGCGACCGTGAGGAAGTGGTCGGCCAGCGCGTCCTGCGGCGGGCGGCTGTAGTACGGCGTCACCACGAGTAGCCCGTGGGCGCCGGCCTGCTCTGCCTGGTGGGCGAGCTCGATGGTGTGGTGGGTGTCGAAGGTGCCGACGCCGGCGACGATGCGCGCGCGGTCCCCCACCTCGTCGATGACGGCCTCGAGCAGCGCGAGCTTCTCCGCGTCCGTTGTTGTCGGGGACTCCCCGGTCGTGCCGTTGATCACGAGGGCGTCGTTCCCCTGGACGTCGACGAGATGTGCGGCGAGGCGGCGGCTCTCGGAAAGGTTCAAAGACCCGTCCGTGTTGAACGGGGTGACCATGGCCGTCTGGACCCGGCCGAAGGGCATCGCTGTCATGGGGGCCAGCCTAAAGGGTGGCGATCACGACCAGTGGGTCGCCGTCTCGAACCACGTCGCCCACCTCAACGACGACCTCGGTGACGGTGCCGGCCGCGTCAGCGAGCACCGGGATCTCCATCTTCATCGATTCCAGGATGACGACGGGGTCAGCTGGTGACACCCGCTGCCCGGGCTCGACCTCGACGGAGAGGACGTTCGCGACCAACTCGGCGACAACCACGTGACTCATGGGCGCAATGGTAGGGGTAAGCCTGTCATCGTCAGGACTTCTTGATTGCGCCGCTCCGTGCGGTGCGCTGGTCGGTTGTGCCTCACCCGGCTGACGCCGGGCTCGTCAAGACTCCTCGCTTTCGCGTCGCTCGCGCGGCGCGAAAGCTCTTCGTCTACGCTGAGGGCCGTGACCGCACCGAAGAATCCGGGTCGCGCAGCCTCGCTGCCGGCAACACTCGCCTACGCCGAGGCGTTCACCGCCGAATCGGACGGCGCAGACAGCGCACGCCTACGGGCCGACGAGCTCGGAGTGGAGCCGATCAGCTCGGGCGTGTCCGCCGTCCTGACCTTCCTTGCCCGCACCGTCTCGGCCAGGGCCGTGGCGGAGATCGGCACCGGCACCGGGGTTTCCGGGCTGGCGCTGCTGGCCGGCATGGCTCCGGATGGGGTCCTTACCAGCATCGACTCCGAGACCGAGAACCAGGTCGCCGCCCGTGAGGTGCTGACTGGACAGGGCATCGCCAGCCGTCGCGTCCGCCTGATCGCCGGGCAGGCGCTCAACGTGCTGCCCAAGCTCACCGACGGCGCGTACGACATCGTCTACGTCGACGGCGACCCCCTGGAGTACGTCGAATACGTCGCCCAGGCCGAGAGGCTCCTGCGGTCCGGCGGTCTGCTGATCGTGCATCACGCGCTGTGGCAGGGCCTTGTTGCCGACGAACGCAACTTCGACGATGAGCCGCTGATCATTCGCGAAGCGCTGGCAGCCGTCATCGACGACGGGTCGTTCACGCCGGTCCTGCTGCCGGTGGGCGACGGCCTCCTGGTAGCCGTCAAGGCCTGACGCTTTCCGCCTCTGCTGTACGCACGTCCGCCGGACGCACGGTCACGCCCAGGTAGACGCACGCCGCCAGCGACAGCGCGATCGCAGCGAGAAACGTGGCCGGCAACCCGGCCCGCTCCGCCAGCAGCCCGCCCAACAGGGCACCCAACGGCATCAGGCCGAAGGCGAGCGTCCGGGCGGCCCCGCTCACCCGACCCAGAAGGACGCCAGGCACCAGCCGCTGGCGCAGCGACTGCGACACGACGTTGCCGATGGTGTTGGTGATGCCGACCAGCGTCACCGCCCCAGCCACAGCCCAGCCGTTGGGCCAGAACAGCGGCACCAGCAGCAGCAGCACGCTCCCGACGAGCGTGGTCAGGATCGTCGGCATCACCTCCAGGCGGCGTTGCACCGGCTCGGCCAGCACCGAGCCGGCCACGGCGCCGATCGCGAACCCCAGCATCACGAGGGGGTACTGCGCCTCGGTGAGCCGCATCGCGGAGGCCGGTCCGACAGCCCAGAGGACGAAGACAGCGAAGTACGCCGTGCCGGCAAGGTTGAGCACGCTGGCAGAGATCACCAGCGGGCGCATCACCGGATGACGGACGAGGAACGCCAGCCCTTCCTTCACCTGCCCCAGCGCAGTTCCGGAGTGGTCGCCGGCAGGCTGCGGTCGGAAGCTGCCGCGCAGGCCCACCGCAAGCACCACGGCAGCCAGTGCCGCCAGCGCTGCCGACGTTCCGAATCCGACGCCTGCGCCGAGCACAACCAACACGCCGGCGAGCGGGGCGCCGAGGAAGGCATTGGCCACCTGCTGCACGCCGATCACCCGCCCGTTCGCTGCTGACAGCCGTTCGGCCGGCACCAGTTCGGGCACGATCGCCGTGGCGCCGAGGTCGGCGAACACCTCGGTTGCACCGTAGGCGAGCACGAGGCAGACAAGGAGCGGCATGGTGAGCGCACCGGTGAACCCGAGCACGGCACCGGTGGCGAGGACACCCGCACGAACCGCGAGGGCCACCACCTGCGCGCGACGCCGGTCGACCCGGTCGATCACTACGCCGGCCGCCAGGCCGAACAGCAGCCAGGGCAGCCAGGTGGCGGCAGAGAGCAGCGAGATCTGGAGCGGTGACGTGGTCAGGGACAGCGCAACCAGCGGCGCGAGCGTGCCAAGGATCCCGTCCCCGAGATTCGCCAGTCCGGTCGAGGTGAGCTGCGCAGCAAAGGGCCGTCCGAGCCCCGGCCGGCGGTCCTGGGCGATGTCGGTGGGCGCGGTAGCTGCGGGCATGGCCGGTTCCCTCCTATGATCGGGGTGCAGAGATCTCTCTGCAAAGAAATCTATGCAAAGGTACCTCTGCATATGGCTGATGGCAAGGTTGACGGCGCAAATGCCGAGTCGCGGCGGCACCGGGTGCCGATCGGGGCCGAATCGCTGAAAGCGTTCGCCCACCCCCTGCGGATGGCGATGTATGCCGAACTGCAGCGGCTGGGCTCGGCGACGGCCAGCCAACTGGGCCGCTCTCTCGGCGAGAGCAGCGGGCAGACCAGCTACCACCTGCGCCAACTCGAACGGCACGGCTTCGTTGAGGACGACCCCCATCACTCCGGTGGGCGGGAGCGGTGGTGGCGCCCGGTCGGGTTCGACCTCACCGAATCGGAACTGGAGCGGGACCCGGCGACCGCAGGCCCGGTGCGCGCGATCCTGCAGCAGGTGATCGCAGAGCGGTCGGCGGCGCTGACGGGATGGTTCAACGCCCATCAGCCGGGCGCAGACGACGACAGCCTGCTGAGCTCTGTGACGCTGTCACTCACCGCGCCCGAGGTGACGGCGCTGACCACTGACCTCAGCGAGTTGCTCGAGCGGCACCTCGCTGCTGTCCGCGACCGCCCCGTCCCGGACGGAGCCAGGCGCATCCGGGTGCACACGGACGTGTTCCCGCTCCCCGGCGAGTCCTCGACCGCAGGCTGAGCCGCTGCTCCCCGGACCCCGCACCTCACCCTCGCGCAACGGAATGGGACAAACCTGCCCCCAGTTGCCCAGATTCGGCGCACAGCTGCCCGATTCGCCATCGGCGGGCAGTTTTGTCCCGCTCCGCCAGCCGACCCGAGCGACGGAAGGGCCGGCCCCGAAAGCACGGGGCCGGCCCTCACCTTTCGCTATGGGTCACCAGTTGCCGGGGACCACCTCGTTCTTGGCGACAACGGTGAGGCCACCCTCGACGTGGAAGCCGCGGGTCCTGTCGTGCTCGGGGTTGACGCCGATCTCCACCCCGTCGGGCACGACAACGTTCTTGTCCAGGATCGCCCGGCGGATGACAGCGTTGCGCCCGATCCGGCAGCCGGAGAGGACCACCGACTCCTCGATCCTGGCCCACTTGTCCACCATCACGTTCGGCGACAGCACCGAGCGGTCGACGTCGCCGCCCGAGATGATGCAGCCGGATCCAACGATCGAGTCCTCCGCCGTGCCGCGCAGGGTGAACTTGGCACCCGGCAGCTGGGCCTGGGAGGTCCAGATCGGCCACTTGCGGTTGTACAGGTTGAACTCCGGCTCCACCGACACCAGATCCATGTGGGCCGCGTGGTAGGCCTCGATCGTGCCCACGTCCCGCCAGTAGTTGCGGTCCTTCTCCGTCGAGCCGGGCACGTTGTTCTTCGTGAAGTCGTAGACTTGCGCGTCACCCTTGTTGACGAAGTCGGGAATGATGTTGCCGCCCATGTCGTGGCGGGAATCCGCGGTGGCGGCATCGTCGTTCAGCGCCTCGACGAACGCCTTGCGCGTGAACACGTAGTTGCCCATGGACGCGAACGACTCCTCCGGGCTGCCCGGCAGGCCGGGCGGATCCTTCGGCTTCTCCAGGAACTCCTTGATCTTGCCGTCCGCGGCTGCGTCGATGATGCCGAAGGCGCTGGCCTCCTTGCGGGGCACGCGGATGCCGGCGATGGTCGCGTCCAGGCCGGACTCGATGTGCGACTTCACCATGTCCTCGACGTTCATCCGGTAGATGTTGTCTGCGCCGAAGACCACAACGTACTCAGGGTCCTCGTCGTTGATCAGGTTCATCGACTGGAAGATGGCGTCGGCGCTGCCCTGGTACCACTGCTTGCCGGTGCGCTGCTGCGCAGGGACGGACGTCACGTAGCTGCCGAGCAGGTTGGACATGTGCCAGGTCAGCGAGATGTGCCTGTCCAGCGAGTGCGACTTGTACTGAGTGAGGACGCAGATCTTGGTGAGGTCGGAGTTGGCGAGGTTGGACAACACGAAATCGATGAGTCGATAGGTGCCCCCAAATGGCACGGCGGGCTTGGCCCGGTCAGCCGTCAGCGGCATCAGCCGCTTGCCCTCGCCGCCAGCGAGAACAATGGACAGAACGTTCGGTCCGCTAGTCATAGCCTGAACCTAGGACCTCGCGCGGGCTCTCACAAGAAAACCGCCCAAAACGCGCCCGGATCTGGACCCCACCCTCGGGGTGTTGCTGATCGGGCCGAACCCGTGCCGATCCGTAGCGTTCTGTGACACGATCGCGTTATGGCACTTCGCGTCTCCATCCTGACCCGTGAATACCCTCCCCACATCTACGGCGGCGCCGGGGTCCACGTGGGCCAGCTGGTCCCCCAGCTGCGCAAGTTCACCGAATCCGTCGAGGTCCAGTGCATGGGCGAGCCGCGCGACGGCGCGACCGCCCACGCAGAGGACTTCCCGCCGGGAGCCAACGCCGCACTGCGGGTGCTTGGCGCCGACGTGTCCATGGCCAACGCCATCGGCGACGTGGACGTGATCCACTCCCACACGTGGTACGCCAACTTCGCCGGCCTGATCGGCTCGAAGTTCCGCAACGTCCCGCACGTGGTCACCTCGCACTCGCTCGAGCCGCACCGTCCCTGGAAGGCCGAGCAGCTCGCCGGCGGCTACCGGGTCTCTTCGTGGGCGGAGAAGACCGCCTTCGAGGACGCTGCCGCGGTCATCTCGGTCAGCGAGGGGATGCGGGCCGATGTGCTCGATTCCTATTCAGCCCTCGATCCGGCACGGGTGCACGTGGTCAAGAACGGCATCGACCCCGACGAGTTCAAGCCTGACTACGCCACCGACGTCGTCGATTCCCTCGGTGTCGACCGTGACCGTCCGCTCGTGGTGTTCGTTGGCCGCATCACCCGCCAGAAGGGTCTTGTGCACCTGGTGCGGGCCGCGCAGCAGTTCGACGCCGACACCCAGCTGCTGCTGCTCGCCGGCGCGCCGGACACCCCCGAGATCGCCGCGGAGTTCGACGCAGCGTTCGCAGAACTCAGCCGCACACGCTCCGGCAACGTGAAATGGGTGCAGGAGATGCTGCCGCGCGCGTCTGTCCGGCAGGTCCTCACCCACGCCACCGTTTTCGCCTGCCCCTCGGTCTACGAGCCGCTGGGCATCGTGAACCTGGAGGCGATGGCCTGCGAGACGGCCGTCGTCGCCTCTGCTGTCGGAGGCATTCCCGAGGTGGTGGTGGACGGCGAGACCGGCACGCTCGTCGCCTACGACCCGAAACAGGCCGGGGACCCGGCGTTCATTTCCGCCTTCGAGGCGACCTTCGCCGACCAGATCAACCGCGTCACGCGCGATCCGGCACTGGCCGAGCGCTACGGCAGGGCCGGACGGCAGCGCTGCATCGACGAGTTCTCGTGGGAGAAGATCGCCAAGGAAACGGTGGCTGTGTACGAGAAGGCAATCGCGTTCCACCAGGGGCGATGACGAAGAGCGTGTGAGCAAAACGAAGGGCCCCGGATTCTTCCGGGGCCCTTCGTGCTACACGTCGGTCAGGCTACGACAACGCCTTCAAGTGCTGCCTTCAACTCGGCCGCTTCGGTGGCGTTCATCTCGATGACCAAGCGCCCGCCGCCTTCGGCAGGGATGCGCATCGCGATAACGCGACCCTCCTTGGCCACCTCGATTGGGCCGTCACCGGTCCGCGGTTTCATCGCTGCCATCGCATACCTCAATTTCTGGCTGATTTGGATCGAACACCCCCATTATTCCATCCCGGGGGGGCTGTCCGCGCACCGACAGCCCAGCCAGCGGGTGCGGGGCTTCAGGCTTCCGGGTCGGAGGGCCTCTCCAACTGGCCGGCGACACGGTCGAGCAGTTCATCAACCTGCTGCATCGAGTACCCGCGGGTCACCACGGCGAACCTGAGTCCGCGCAGCCCCTCGCTCGTGATCGGGCCGGACGGCAGGTGCGGCCGGGGCGTGTCGGTGACGGTGGCGGGAAACTCCCCCAGCCGACCACTCGCTACGACCGCAGCAAGCCCAAGGATCGCGACAGCGGCCATGCTCAACACCCACTCCATGGCTCGAACTCTATCCAGAGTCAGGACATCGCCGCGGGCGACGCGGGGTGGGCGGCCGGGCTGGGGGACGTCACCATCGCGACGGCTTCATCCGGATCGTCGGTGAGCTGCATCAGGCCTGGGTCTGCTGCAGAGATGTAGCCGTCGGCAAGCACCTTGTCATTGAGCCAGCCAAGCAGCGGCGACCAGAAGTCGCGGCCGAACAGCACGATCGGGAAGGAGGTCACCTTGCGGGTCTGGACGAGGGTGAGGGCCTCGAACACCTCGTCGAACGTGCCGAAGCCTCCCGGCATCACCACGAAGCCCTGCGAATACTTGAGGAACATCACCTTGCGGGTGAAGAAGTAGCGGAAGTTGATGCCGAGGGAGACGTACTTGTTCAGCGATTGCTCGAACGGCAGCTCGATGCCGAGACCGACCGAGACGCCACCGGCTTCGAGGGCACCCTTGTTGGCTGCCTCCATGATGCCGGGGCCGCCACCGGTGAGGGTGGCAAAACCCGCCTCGGCCAGCCCGCGTCCGATCTGCGTCGCCGCGACGTACATCGGGTCGCGCCGCGGGGTGCGGGCGGAACCGAAGACGCCGATTCCCCGACCCATCTCGGCAAGGGTGCCGAAGCCTTCGACGAACTCGGCCTGGATGCGCAGGACGCGCCACGGGTCGGAGTGGACCCACTCGCCGTCGCCCTTGTTGCTCAGCAGGCGCTGGTCGGTCGTGGTTGGCTGAACCTGGTCGTTGCGCCGGATCACCGGGCCCTGGGTACGCACGCGTTTGCTCACGACAGCAATCATCCAGCACGGGGTGAACGGATGCGTGTTCGCGCGCGAAGCGCCGCCCGCACCGCGTCGATGACGGCTTGTTCGTCGGCAAGCATGTCCCAGGTGAAGCGGAGCACGGTCCACCCGGCAAGGACGAGGGCGTTCTGGCGTTGCCGGTCCTTTGTGAATGCCTCCCGGCTGCTGTGGTGCTCGTAGCCGTCAACCTCACAGGCCACCGGGGTCGCGCCGAATCCGACGTCCGGCGCGTAGGACGCATCGCCCACCCGGATGGTGGCGTTGGCCACCCAACCCGTGACCCCGTGGTGATCGAGCATGTCGTGGAACCGTCGTTCGGCCTGCGACCACGGCAGGCTGCGCGAACGGCGAACCACCCGCCGGCGCACCTGGTTTCCGGGCCGACCGGGGCACCCGGACAGGGCCGCCTGGATCCTCTCCAGCGGGTATCTCGCCCGGAGGAGGTCGTCGATCCTGTCGCCGGAGTCGTGGGCCGCCGCGTCGGCGGCAACCAGTTCTGGCGACAGTGTCGAGAACGCGTCCCGGAGGAGTACCTGTGTCGGCGGGAGGCGGCGACGAACCATCCGATAGCCCGGCCAGGACACTCGCCGGCCGGGCGTGATGACCTCGATCTCCCCCACCTGCTCCTTCGGCCAGGCGGTCAGTCGTGCGGCAGCGTCCCCGGCGATCACCGCGCCCGGAATCCGTGCCAGAACTGCGCGCAGCCGGGTGGCGAGGTCCTCGGCGGCTCTGGGGTGGGCGTAAACGCCGGGCAGAAGCCGCATCAGCCGACCGGCCTTGCACCAGCGACTCAGGCTCGACTTGCGGCGTCGGTGGAGCCTCGCCAGGAGCAATCCGCCGTTGGCTTCGAGCAGGGCATCGAGGTCGATCACGCCAGGATTCTCGGCACCATGCCCCTCCCAGTAGTCACCGAACCTCGCGATTGTGGAAAAGCGCGGCCTCTTTCGGGCGTCGTCCACAACCCGATCGGGACAAAGCTGCCAGCGGATCGCGGAAATGAGGTTCCGAAGGCGGTTCTGGAGATCTGTTGGCAGCTTTGTCCCAAGAGCCATGAGGTGGTGGTGGCCGACTGGTGGTGGTGGCCGTACTGGTGGTGGCCGTCGCGGCGCGCCGGAGGCAGTGTCGCGTTGGAGGTGGCAGCGAGCGGGCCGTCAGGTCGGGCATCACTAGAGTCGTGGCCGTGAGCGACCAGAACCGTTGCCCGTGCGGGTCCGGGGCTGCCTATGAGGACTGCTGCGGGCCGCTGCATCGTGGCAAGCGGGCAGCGGGCACCCCGGAGGAGCTGATGCGGTCGCGCTACTCCGCCTTCGCGGTCGGGGATTCCGGCTACCTGCTGCGCACCTGGCACCCCCGCACGCGCCCGGCCGAACTCGACCTCGATCCCGAACTCACCTGGTTGTCACTGCAGCTGCTCGACGCCGGCCCGGCAGAGGTGGAGTTCATCGCGCGCTACCGCGGGCCTGGCGGTCGCGGCTTCCTGCGGGAACGCAGCCGGTTCGCCCAGCAGGGCGGCCGCTGGTTCTACGTCGACGGCACGACGATCTGAGGTCAGCCCAGCCAGCGCAGCAGCGCGTCCCTGCAGGTGTGGAGGTCGGCCACGGGGCAGAACTCGTCGTCGGCGTGCGCCTTGCCCGGATCGGCGGGGCCGAAGTTCACCGCAGGCACGCCGAGTGCAGAGAATCGGGCGACATCTGTCCACCCGTACTTCGCCCGTGCCTGACCCCCGACCGCGGCGAGGAACTCCTGCGCAATCGGCCGGTCAAGGCCCGGGCGCGCACCGAGTGCGAAATCGATGAACACCAGCTCGTGGCCCTCGAAGAGCTGCCGGCAGTGCGCGAGCGCGTCCGCCTCGTCCCGGTCGGGCGCGAAGCGGAAGTTCACCGTCACCGTGCAGGCGTCCGGGATGACGTTGCCGGCGATCCCACCGCTGATGCCGACGGCGTTCATGCCCTCCCGGTAGGTGAGCCCGTCCACCTCGACCGTCCGCGGCTCGTAGCTCACCAGCCGGGCCAGCAACTCCCCGGCGTCGTGGATGGCGTTGTGCCCCAGCCAGGCGCGGGCCGAGTGCGCAGCGAGCCCTGAGGTGGTCACTGTGAACCGGAGCGTGCCCTGGCAGCCGCCCTCGACCTGGGCTCCCGTCGGCTCCATGAGCACCGCAAAGTCGCCGGCCAGCCACTCCGGATGCTCGCGGGCCACCCGGGTGAGCGAGTTCTCCTCTGCGGTGACTTCCTCGTGGTCGTAGAAGATCCACGTCACGTCCCGGTTCGGCGCCGTGAGTTGCGCAGCACAGGCCAGCGCAACCGCAACCCCGCCCTTCATGTCCGCTGTGCCCCGTCCGTAGACCAAGTCACCTTCCCGCCGGGACGGCAGGTTGGCCGCGATCGGGACGGTGTCCAGGTGCCCGGCGATGACGACCCGCTCAGCGCGCCCGAGTTCGGTGGAAGCGATCACGGTGTCGCCATCCCGCACCACCTGCAGGTGCGGCAAGGCCCGCAGGGCTGCGTCCACCTCGTCGGCGAGACGGCCTTCGTCGCCGCTCACAGATTCGATGTCCACCACGGCGCGGAACAGGGTCACCAGGTCGCCGGTCAACTCGAGGCTCATGCCCTGAAGACTATTTGAGATCGCCCGACGCGAGCGGACGCCCCTCGGGCGGACCGACAGACCCCCCGGGTAGGCTGACCGCCATGACCCGACCCGCGCACGGCTGGGGCCTGGCCAGCATCCACGAATCCGGCCAGGTTCTCGACGCCTGGTTCCCCGCTCCCGCCCTCGGCGACGCGACCGACCGCGAACCCCCGCAGACCCTCGTCGCCGCTGCCCAGCGCGACGAGGAGCGCCAGGTGAACACCGAGCCGGTCCTGGTCGAGATCGACCTCGACACACCCCCGGCGGACGTCGCCGACGCCTACCTGCGACTGCACCTGCTCAGCGCCCGCGTGTGCCCGCCGCGCAGCATTGACCTGACTGGCATCTTCGGCGTCCTTCCCAACGTGGTGTGGACCAACTTCGGCCCTTGCCTCGTTGACGGGTTCGAGGACGTCCGTCTGGCGCTGTTGTCGGCCCGCGGTCGCGTGAGTGTGTACGGGGTGGACAAGTTCCCCCGCCTGACCGACTACCTTGTGCCCAGCGAGGTCCGGATCGCCGACGCCGACCGCGTCCGCCTCGGGGCGCACCTCGCGCCAGGGACGACCGTGATGCACGAGGGCTTTGTGAACTTCAATGCCGGCACGCTCGGCTCGTCCATGGTCGAAGGCCGGATCTCCGCAGGGGTTGTGGTCGGTGACGGCTCCGACATCGGCGGGGGCGCATCCATCATGGGCACACTTTCCGGCGGCGGCCAGGAGCAGATCACGATCGGCGACCGGTGCCTGCTGGGCGCCGAGTCGGGTGTCGGCATCTCGCTCGGTGACGACTGCGTCGTCGAGGCCGGGCTGTACGTGACGGCTGGCACGAAGGTCACCATGGCCGGCGGCGCCGTGGTGAAGGCCGCCCAGCTCAGCGGGCACAACGGGCTGTTGTTCATCCGCAACTCGGTCACCGGTGCCGTCGAGGTCCGCAATCGGGTGGGCACCGGCGTCGCACTCAACGACGTCCTGCACGCCAACTGAGGTACAGGTGAAGCGCGCCAGAGCAGTGCTCGTGGCGATCCTGGGCATCGGGGTCGTTGTGGCCCTGATTGCCGGTGGCGTGGTGCTGTGGTCGAGCTACAACAAGGCCCCTTTGCCGATCGATGACCGCTGCGTGGCGACCGCCGGCGGCAACTCCACGACCATCGATCCCGAGCAGGCCCGGAACGCGGCCATCATCGCCGGCATGTCGATCAAGCGCGGGCTGGCGCCCCGGGCCGCCTCCATCTCCCTGGCGACGGCGTACCAGGAGTCGGGCATCCGGAACCTCGACCACGGGCACGCCGACTCGATCGGGTTGTTCCAGCAGCGTCCGTCGAAGGGGTGGGGCACCATCGAGCAGATCATGGACCCCTGGTACTCGACCCGTGAGTTCTACCGGGCGATGGAGCGCGTGAAGAACTGGCGCACCAGGGACATCAACGATGTGGCGCAGGCCGTGCAGCGCAGCGCCTACCCGGAGGCCTACCGCCGCCACGAGACGAACGCCCGGACCCTGGCGAGTGCACTGACCGGCGAGACCCCGGCGTCGTTCACGTGCGTGGTGAACGCACCGAAGCCCGGGGACCCCGACGCGATGGCCACGTTCCTGAAGAAGACCCTCGGCTCCGACACCGTCACGACCGACAGCTTGGACGGCACCCTCACCGTGAAGGTTGGCAACGCTTCCCAAGCCTGGGCCGTTGCGCACCTGGCCATCGCCACCACGGCAGACTTCGGGCTGGTCTCGGCACAGGTCGGGCCGTACAGCTGGACGCATTCCACGACCTCGCTGGCCTCGTGGCAGGGCACGGGCCCCAGCACGGCAACCGAGGTGCGCCTCGTGTTCAGCACCGCAACGCCCCGCTGACTCCTTCCAGCGTGGCCCGGGCTCACCGCGCAGCGGGCACGTAGCCGGCGTCCACCACCGTCTGCTGGCCGTCGGCGGTGAGCAGCCACTCCATCACCTTGCGGGCCGGACTGCCGGCCGGCTCGTCGGCCCGCACCACGGCGTAGAAGTCGTTGGTGTAGGGGTAGGACCCGTCGGCGATGGTCGCGCTGGACGGCTTGACCCCGGAGACGCTCATCATCTTGATGCCGTCGACCGCGTACATGTTGGCCAGGTAGTAGTAGACGCTGTAGCCCACGGCGTTGCCCGAGTTGGCGTAGCTGGCCACCCCGGAGATGATCTCTCCCATCTCAGCAGTGATGCGCTCCGAAGGGGCCTTCGCCATCTTCGCGCTGCCCACCACGTACTTGCGCAGGAGCGCCTGCGAGCCGGATGCCTCGGGCCGCTCATAGGCGATGATCTTTGCCTTGCGCCCGCCGACGGCGGCCCAGTTGGTGACCTTGCCGGTGTAGATCGCGCGGAACTGCGCCGTGGACAACGACGTGACCGGATTGGAGGAGTTGGTGAAGAACACCAGCGCGTCGCGCCCGATCGGGTGGAGCTCGAGCTTCACCTTCGAGGCCTTGATCTCCGCCTTCACACCCTTGTCGGCCTCATACACCACGAGGAGATCCGTATTCCCGTTCACCAGGTTGCGATAGGCATCGGGTGTCCCTGTGGTCTTCACGGTGTTGTCGGCCTCGGCCTGGGGGACGCCGGTCAACCGCTGGATGACCAGGGAGATCAGGGGGATGTTCGCCGTCGATCCGTCGATCCGCGGCAGTCCGCCCAGCTCGAAGGCATGGGTGGAGGCCTGCGGGGTCGCGGAGCCGACCGGCGATGTCACCGGCGCGGACGGGGTCATCGATGCCGAAGGTGACGGGGCCGGCGGCTGCGTGACGCAGCCCGCCAGAACGGTCAGCAACGTGGCTGCGGCAACGATCGGTCGCTTCATGCTCACTCCTCCACTCGGGTGTAACGGCTTTCCCGATATCGCCAGGCGCCGCTTGCATCGATGAATCCCTGGTACCGCCCCGCCACGACCCAGTAGTAGGTGGCGCCACCGGAGCTGGTGGGGTCGTCGACCGCCTCGATCGTTGCGAATGCCGTGCGACGTCCCTCTGCGTCGATGACCACCGGCGGCAGCACCTGCGAAAACGGGTTGCAGGCAACCCAGGCGGTGGCGGCGGCCTGGCAACTGGACGGCCCGTCGAGCGCAAGGGCGCTTCCCGAGCGCAGGGCGAGGACCCGGCTCGCCCCGTTCACGTCGTCGTCAGTCACCACCTTGTCGGCAGCGAACGACCCGCTGACGGCCACGGTGAATCCGGCAGGCATGGAGGTCACCGTGCCTTCCGGCAGGACGACCAGGGACGCACTGCGGTCGGCCGCCACCACTGAGCACGCTCCGTTCCCATCCCACGAGCAGGCGATCGTCCCGGCTCCCGGCGCGATGGTCGCGCGCAGGTCGGCCCCGAGCAACGCCTGCCCGCCGTCGCCGGAGACCAGGTAACCAACCACCTTCCACCCGTCGGAAACCCTCGACTCCACCGCGTCGATGCTGTCCCATTCGCCGCCGGTCCGGTGGAATCGGGTGTCGAGGAAGGTGTACCTGCTCTCGGCGGACTGGACGACCGCGTAACCGCTCTGGAAGGCCGAGGCCTCGGCGAAGCTGGGCTTCGCCAGCCATTTGCCGTTGAGGCCGACGTAGCCGCTGAGTCCTGTTTCGGATTGGTTGGGCCGCACCGTCGCAGCGGGCAGGCCGGGGGCTCCGGGCTCGAGACCCGCCTCGGTCACCCACCCCGGGTGGGGAGTGCGCTTCCCGGTGCGTGGGTTCAGGAAGTAGTTGCCCTTCGTCTCAGTCACGTCCACCGTTTCGGCATTGACGACGGCAACCTTCCGGCCAGCAGCATGCGGCAGCAGGATGGCGCCAGAAGTCACGTCCATGATCCCGTCGAGGACGTTCCCCAACTCCGATTCGATCACCCGGGTGAACACCACAAGACCGGGGGGCCCGCAGCTCGCCTCTTGACTCGGGGCGTGCGCGATCACTTTCCCGGTGAGGTCGAGCACATCGGCCTTCTTACCGGTCGCGGTGGCAACAACGAAGGAGACCCGGCCGGCAGCGTCGCGGCAGTAGGCGTAGCCCTCGTAACGCTCCGGGACGACGAGCTTGCCGGTCACGCCAACAAACCCGTGAAGGCTGATGTAATCGTCCTCCCCGCCGTCCCACACAGCCACGGAGGTCGACGTGGGCCACAACATGGGCCCGGAGACGCTCGCCGGCATCGGGCGGCGTCCGGGGTAGTCCGGCACCTTCATCTCGGACCCGCCGGTGGAGTTGGCCGGGCTGGCAGAAGGGCTGGCCCCGGGAGCGGAGCTGGTCGCCATGGGAGCGGACGTACTGGCCGTGGGAGAAGTGGGGCTGGACGTGGCCGTCGTCGGGGTTGTGGGCCCGGGAGCGACGCAGCCGGTCAGCACCAGCAGCCCTGCCACCACTGCCGCAGGGAGTCTCACACCCCCCACTCTGCTGGGGCTGGGTGCCGCGCGCGTGAGTTGGGTGGATCTTCAGTGTCTTCTCAGCTTGCCCTGAGCAGCCGCCGGGCTGCGGCGGCAATGCGCTCATCGGTGGCGGTGAGCGCGATCCGGACGAATTGCTGTCCGGCTTCGCCGTAGAAGTCGCCAGGGGCAACCAGGATCCCCAGCCCGGCCAGGTGGTCGACGCTGGCGCGGCAATCCTCGCCCCGCGTGCACCACAGGTACAGCGAGCCCTCCGAATGCTCGACGCGGTACCCCGCCGCCACGAGGGCAGGACGCAGCAGCGCGCGGCGTTGGCGGTAGCGGGCCCGCTGTTCGGTGACGTGGGCCTGGTCGTCCAGCAGCGCGACCATGGCGGCCTGGACCGGGGCCGGCAGCATCAGGCCGGCGTGCTTGCGCACCTCAAGGAGCGGGCCAACGATCTCGGGATCTCCGGCGACGAACCCTGCGCGGTAGCCGGCGGCGTTCGAGCGCTTCGAGAGCGAGTGCACAGCGAGCAGCCCGTCCAGTGAGCCGTGGTTGATCGCCGGGTTCAGCACCGACATCGGTTCTGCGTCCCACCCGAACTCGCCGTAGCACTCGTCGGAGGCGAGCACAGCGCCGACGGCCCGCGACGCACTCACCCAGGCCCGCAGCCGGTCAGGATCCAGGATCTCGCCATGCGGGTTGGCCGGGGAGTTGATCCACACCAGCCCCGGACGCAACTCCCCCAGCCGCGCCGGATCGTCGCAGGCGACAACGGTCGCGCCGGCGATCCGTCCACCCACGTCGTAGGTGGGGTAGGCAGTGCCGGGGATGACGACCGTCTGGCCGGCACCCACGCCGAGCAGGGTCGGCAGCAGCGCCACCAGTTCCTTTGTGCCGATGACCGGGAGGACGCCGGCGTCGGTCAGGCCGGCAGCGCCCCAGCGCCGGGTGAGGTAACCGATGATCGCCGTCCGCAACGCCGGTGTACCCCAGGTCGTGGGGTACCCGGGCGCGTCCGCAGCAGCGGACAGCGCCACGCGGGCGATCTCGGGTGTCGGATCGACAGGGGTTCCGACGGACAGGTCGACGATGCCATCAGGGTGTGCGGACGCGCGTTGCCTTGCTGCACCCAGGGAATCCCACGGGAAGTCGGGCAGTTGCCCGGCCAGCCCGCGACTCACTCGCCCTGCGGGGGGAGGGCCACGACCAGCGGATGGTCACCGTCGATGCGGCCCATCTTCGCTGCGCCGCCCGGAGAGCCGATCTCGTCGAAGAAGTGCACGTTGACGTCGTAGTACTCGGCCTGGTCGGCGGGCACGTCGTCCTCGTAGAAGATCGCCTCAACCGGGCACACCGGCTCGCACGCGCCGCAGTCGACGCACTCATCGGGATGGATGTACAGCATCCGGTTGCCCTCGTAGATGCAGTCGACCGGACACTCCTCGACGCAGGCGAGATCCTTCACATCGACACACGGAAGAGTGATGACATATGTCATGAACCGGCTCCTAATTCAGCGATACTTGCCCAACTCAGAAGCACTCTACAACTCACGAGGGAGGATGGGCGTGACGTGGCTCGCCAGCTTCCGCAACCCGGCCGACGGGTGAGCCTGCGGCGGGTCCGGGAGGACGGCGGGATCGGCGACATCGTCGGCTTCGTCCGGGACGCCAGCGAGGACGGCCTCACCATCAGGGACCGCCACGGGCAGGTGCACACCCTTGCCTGGGACCAGGTGCTGGCGTGGCGGCAGGTCGGGGTCGCCCGTGGCCGCGACCCGCTGCGAACGCCCGTCGGAGAGCTCCACACCCTGGCGGCTGCGGCCGGCGTGGCGGGACGGATCTTCGTTGCGCGGCTCAGCGACCTGCTCGACGGGGCCGACGCGCCGGCCGATTCCGACCTCGGCACACCCCCGCCGCAACCGGC
>Ga0209745_1000197_pt1 | contig 34851 bp, 31 predicted proteins | sample BarGraNGADG00312_FD_184495 | JGI IMG/M metagenome (GOLD analysis project Ga0209745, IMG submission 184495) | Arctic peat soil microbial communities from Barrow, Alaska - Barrow Graham LP Ref core NGADG0004-312 (SPAdes) (version 2) | ecosystem: Environmental > Terrestrial > Soil > Wetlands > Peat... | reverse complement strand
AAGGACTACGACGCCGGATCCACCGAAGATCAGCTCGGGGTCCTGGTGCGCAAGGTGTTCCGGGGATTCGAGCAGCTTGAGACCCCGGTGATCGCGATGATCCAGGGATACGCCCTCGGCGGCGGGATGGAGCTTGCCCTTGCCTGCGACCTTCGGATCGCCTCAGACAAGGCAAAGTTCGGCTTTCCTGAGTCCAAGATCGGCAGCATGCCGGGCGCGGGCGGTACCCAGCGCCTGACCCGTCTGGTCGGTGCCGGGTGGGCGAAGGAGCTTATGTTCCTCGGTGGCCAGATCGGCGCCGACGAGGCGATGAGGATGGGCCTGGTCAACCGGGTCCTGCCGAGCTCGTCCCTGGCGGAGGAGACTCTTGCGCTCGCTGTGGAGATCGGGCAGCGTGCACCTCTCTCGCTCGGACGGATCAAGGCCGCTGTGAACCAGGCACTGGATACGGACCTGGACACCGGGCTCGCCTTCGAGGCGGAGTGCCATGCGACGTTGCGAGCCAGCCAGGATCGCATGGAAGGCGTGAAGGCGTTCGTCGAGAAGCGCCAACCAGAGTTCAAGGGATGTTGAGGAAGGAAGCGACATGCAGGTAAGTAATCGCGTTGCGGTGGTGACCGGCTCCGGGCAGGGAATCGGAGCAGGGATCGCCAGAAGGCTGGCACTGGCAGGAGCGAAGGTCATCCTGAACGACATCGTCCTCGACAAGATCGAACAGGTTGGCAAAGAGCTCGATGCGGAGGGCGCCGTCGGCGTCCCCGTGGTCGCGGACGTGAGCACGAAGGAAGGCGCCGACGAACTGATCGCCCGGGCCGTCGAGCGCTTCGGGCGGGTTGACATCCTCGTGAACAACGTCGGGATCGCCCGGGACAAGTGGATCAGCAAGATGACCGACGAGGACTGGGACTCGGTCATGACGGTCAACTTGAAGTCGCAGTTCCTCACCTGCAGGGCAGCAGTGCCCCATATGCGCGAGCAGAGCCACGGCAGGATCGTCAACATCTCCTCGCGAGCCTGGCTCGGTGGCGCCGGTCAGGTCAACTACTCAGCATCCAAAGGCGGCGTGGTGAGCCTCACCCGGACCCTGGCCCTGGAGCTCGCGAAGTTCGGGATCACCGTCAACTGTGTCGCACCCGCGCTCGTGGACACGCCACTGTTCCAGGCACTCGGCGACGAGACCAAGGATCGACTCGCCGGCACCGTGCCGATGGGCAGGGTGGGGACGCCGGCCGACATCGCCGAGGCCGTGTCGTTCTTCGCTTCCGACGAAGCGTCATACATCACGGGTCAGCTCATCTACGTCTGTGGCGGACGATCAATCGGCTCCTACTAACCAGTTGTACCAGCCCGATGCAGATGAACCCGATGCAGATGACTGCGTGATGAACGTGCACCTCCATGACCTCGTGAAAGACTGGTGGCCGAGATGGGTATGACGCTTGCTGAGAAGATCCTTGCCCGCGCGTCGGGCAGGGACCGGGTGGTCGCCGGGGAGTTCGTCGTGGCCACAGTGGACCTGGCGATGACCCACGACATCTTCGCCGCGCAGGTCTTCGACCACCTGGTGGACGCCGGGATCACCCAGGTCTTCGATCAAGAGCACACCGTGGTGGTCATGGACCACCTGGTTCCTCCTTCCACCGAAGCTGCAGCTGAGCAGCACAAGCGGATCCGCGAGCACGTGGCCGGGTTCGGGATCCAGAACTTCTACGAGGCGGGCAACGGGATCTGCCACCAGCTGCTCCCCGAGCGCGGTCACGTCTGGCCCGGAATGCTCGTGGTGGGAACCGACTCGCACACCACGACACACGGGGCCCTCGGCGCGGCGAGCACAGGGATCGGCACCTCTGAGATGGCCTACGCGCTGGCGACCGGCACTCTCTGGTTCCGGGTCCCTGAGACCATCCGGTTCGACCTGGAGGGATCGCTCGACGAGCATGTGTCGTGGAAGGACGTCGTGCTGTGGATAGCCGGACGGTTCGGGTCGGATGTCGCCCAGTACCGCTCGATCGAGTTCGCCGGGCCATCAGCCTCACAGGTGAGCGTCTCCAGCCGGCTCACCATCTGCAACATGGCGGTCGAGATGGGCGCGAAGTTCGGCATGTTCGCTCCCGACGAGGTCACCGCCGAATATCTTGCAGGCCTCGAGCACTCCGGAGTGGTCCAGGGGTGGCAGCGGCGCTATGCCGAGAAACGAGTGGAGGCCGATCCGGACGCGTCCTACCTCGCGGTGCACAAGGTTCCTCTGTCCGAGATAGGACCGCAGGTGGCCCTCCCCCATGAGGTGGACCATGTGGTGCCTGTGGGCGAGGCGGCCGGCACCATGATCCAGCAGGCTTTCATCGGCTCGTGCACCAACGGCAGGCTCGAAGACCTGGCGGCTGCCGCCGCCGTGCTCAAGGGCCGGCAGGTGCACCCCCGGGTGCGGCTCATCGTGGCCCCTGCCTCACGCTGGATCTTCCAGGAGGCGCTGCGTCAGGGAGTCATCCAGGTTCTCGCCGATGCCGGGGCCTCCGTGCTGCCGGCAGGGTGCGGTCCCTGTTTCGGCGGCCACGGCGGACTGCTGGCAGCAGGAGAACGCTGCATCGGGACCCACAATCGCAACTTCATCGGGCGCATGGGCAGCGCCAGGGCAGAGATCTTCCTGGCGTCACCCGAGACGGTGGCGGCCTCTGCGGTGGCAGGTCACATCGCAGACCCCCGGGAGCTCGCCAGGACGAATACGCCACCTGCTGCGCCAACGCGCGGAACCAGAGAGGAAGACATTGTCTACGCAACCAGCCATCAAGGGTAAGACCTGGTGCTTCGGCGACGGGATCAGCACCGATCTGCTCTCACCAGGGCAGTATGCGGTTGACTCCCTCGAGGTTCGCAAGATGCACACGCTCGAGTCCGTCAACCCGAGCTTTGCCGCCGAGGTGCAGGCCGGTGACGTGGTCGTCGCCGGGCGCGATTTCGGCTGTGGTTCGAGCCGGGAGACCGCGCCGGAGAACCTGTTGGAGCTCGGAGTGGCCTGCGTGGTCGCGGACTCCTTCGCACGGCTTTTCCTGCGCAACGCGGTCGCCATCGGTTTGCCGGTACTGCCATGCCCAGGAGCCTCGAGCGCGTTCTCGCCAGGGTGCGACATCGAGGTCGACCTGGCGACCGGCGAGGTACGTAACAACGACGCAGGGACCGTCCTGCACGGCGAGCCCCTGCCGGAGTCGATGCGGCGGATCCTCAACGCCGGAGGAATGCTCGCAATCCTGAAGTCCGATCGCCTCGAAACGCTCGAATCGCTCAGGCAGGAGGATGATGGGCGAGAGAGCGGGTGAATGACATGAGTCAGAGGCAAGAGTCTCGTAGTACGCCCGGCGGCGCTGCACGTCTGCAGGCGATCCACGCCGAGCCGCAAGAAGCGAGCTATCTGATCTCCGTCCTCTCTCACACTGCTGATGGGATGGTCGCCATCGACTCTGATGGGTGCATCCTCGGCTGGAATGCCGCGGCCGAGGGGCTCTTCGGGTACCCAGCCCAAGACGTCATCGGACGGGCATGCAACGAAGTCCTGGACTTCGAAGATCGTTGCGGCAACACGGTGTGCGATGCCGAGTGCTCTCTGCACGGGGCGCCGCACGGCGACGGCAGCTGGGTCGTGCCCACCCGGGAGGTGCTAGCCCGCACAGACTCGGGTCGGCGGTTGTGGCTGAGTCTCACCACGGTCCTTGTTCCCCCGGCGGAGGACGAGCGCTGTTGCCGAATACATCTGATGAGGCAGGCCGGAGTCACCCCCGAGCTCGAAGAGGCGCTCATCGAGCGCCTGACCCAGCCGAAGCGAGGCGAGGTGGACGTCTCGGTGATCGACCAGCTCACCCTTCGGGAGAGGGAGGTCCTCCGGCTGATGGCCGAGGGCCTCGGCACCCAGGAGATCGCCGATCAGTTGTTCGTTTCCTCGGCGACCGCACGCAACCACGTCCAACACATCTTGAAGAAGCTGAACTGCCACACCCGCTTGGAAGCCGTCGCACTCGCCCTGCGCAACCACATCTGAGGGATGCACCCCTCACGCGACGGAGATCGGCCAGAACAACGCCAAGATCGCCACGCTGACCGGCCGGAGACCTATCCCTCCCAGGTGGAGCGCCTCACAAACGCATAACCCTCGGCGAGACGGCGTGCCGTACGCGCGTACGCGGCCCGCTCCACCACCAGTTCGCCCGCTGTGCTCCGCACGCGCGCCCAGATCGGCATGGTCCCGCTCGGATGGCCAATGGTGAGGGTATCCCCGTCGTCAGGCGCTGTGACCTCCGCGACGACACTGCCTGGGATGCGGGCGGCGACCGCGGTACAGACCCCGGCGGTGCCCGGGTAGGCCTTGTGCATCGCCAACGGTATTCCTCCGACGACCCGAGCCAGCAGGGACATCTGTTCGGAGCCCACAACCTGCCCGCTCCCGTAGGCGGTATAGGACGCCGGAGCAGCGACCGCCACAGGGATCGGCACGAGCCCGCCGGTGGGGATCCCGAGCTTGCGGGCGGCCGCATACTGAATCGCCATCACCGCGGCGATCTGATCCCCGGTAAGGGTGGTGGAGTCCTCCAGGCCTGTCATCCCAGCGCCCTTGGCGGGGAAGAACACGCAGAGGTTGCCGATGTCAACAAGGCTGACCTCCACGGTGGCGGAGAGCTCTGGGATGGGGAGGGAGTCGCGCTCGTGGCCTGTAGGCAGGAGCGCGCCGGTCGCACCGCCGGCGGTGTGCTGGTAGTCGAGAAGGATCGGAGCTCCGGTTCCGGGCACACCGTCCATGTGGAAGTCGCCCGCTACGGCGGCCAGGCCGCCGACCACCGGGACGTCGGCCAGGAGAATGCGCTGCGTGTTCGTGTTGTACATCCGGACGTGAGCCTGGTCGTCGACCGGCTCGACGAGCCCTTCGTCGACCGCGTAGGCACCGACGCCGGCAGAGATGTTGCCGCAGTTGATGTCGTAGCTGACCAGCCTCTCGGTGATGCTCACCTGGCCGAAGGTGTAGTCGAGATCAGCGTCGGTGGTGATCGCCCCGATGATCGCGAGCTTGCTCGTCAAGAGGTCGGCACCCCCGAGCCCGTCAATCTGCCGGGCATCGGGACTGCCGAACAGCTCCAGGATCACCCGGTCCCGAAGGACCGGGTCCGCTGGCAGCTCATGGCGCCTCAGGAAGAGGGCCTTGCTGGTGCCACCTCGGATGAGAACGAAACGAATCCTCATCTGCTCGCTCATGCTCATCATCGAACCCTCTCGGCACTGTGACCCGAATCCATGGAAAAGCCGTGCGCTGGGCGGAGTTGCCTCAGCGGACGAGGACCTGCACGGTGCATGCAGCGCCCTCGACTCCGGCAGCCTTGCCGCCGCGGCAGTGGGCTACGCCAATGCTCGGCGAGTCGATCTGGCGAGACCCGGCCTCGCCACGCAGCTGGCGCACGACTTCGACGACCTGAGCGGCACCGGTGGCACCCAGGGGATGGCCCTTGCCGAGCAGCCCCCCGCTGGGGTTGATGGGAAGCCGTCCGTTGATATGTGCCTCTCCGCGTCCGACGGCGAGCAGGTACGTACCTTGCTCGAAGAGCCCGAGCCCCTCGACTCGCAAGGCCTCGGCGATGCTGAAGCAGTCGTGCACCTCGGCGAAGTCAACGTCCTCGGGCCCGATCCCCGCAGTCTCATAAGCAGCGTTGGCTGTGGCGCGGGTGAGCGGCTCGAAGGTCATCGAGGAGGGCTCGGACTCGACCGTGCCGGAACGGAGGGAGGAAGCAGCGAGGCGTACGGCCCGGCTCATTCCGAGCTGGCGAGCCTTTTCGCCGGACATGAGGATCACGGCCGCGGCGCCGTCGCTCACCGGGGAACACTCCATCAGGTTCAGCGGTTCGGCTATGGGGCGCGAGGCGAGGACCTCCTCCAGGGTCACGATCTTGTGGTACATGGCTACAGGGTTCATCGCCGCGTTGGCCTTGTTCTTCACGGAGACCATTCCCAGCTGGGCATGGGTCAGTCCGAAGTCCGTGAGATAGCGCCTGGCCCTCATGGCGTAGACCCCTGGCATCGTGAGTCCTACCGCTCCCTCGACGTCGCCCTCCTCCGGGGCGAGCGCGCCGCGGAACTTCGAGCTGAGGTGTTCGAGGCCGACTGCGAGGACGACGTCGTGCTCGCCGGCTCTGATGGCGAGCGATGCTTCACGGATGGCGGTCGCGCCGCTTGAGCAGACGTTCTCGACGTTGGTGACCGGGATCCCGGAGATACCAATGTGCCCTGTCACACGCTGCCCGGCGTTCATTCCCTGATAGACATGGCCGAAGTACGCCCCGTCGATCGCGCGAGGGTCGATGCCGGCATCCTTGATCGCGGCCAGTGACGCCTCTGCTCCGAGATCGAAGGCATCCCGATCCGGATACTTGCCGAAACGAGTCATCCCGACTCCGACTGCAAATACCTCTGTCATGACTACTCCTCCCCCGCGGTTGTTGCCGCAGGCCGAAAACGGAACCAGAGCACCGGCTCGCCATCAGCGCCTTCGCGCGGCTCGACCTGGGTCGTCAGTCGCATCCCGAGCTCGAGCGCATCGGCTTCCACGTCAACAAGCTGGCCGGCGACCCGTACGTTGTCGTCCAGGTCGACGTAGCCGAGGATGTAGGGCGTCTCGAACTGCGGCAGCGACTGATGGATCACGGTGTAGGTGTAGAGGGAGCCCTCGCTACAGAGCGGAACGCGTTCCAGGTCTCCGCAGAGGCAGCGAGAACAGACGCTACGAGCGGGAAAGTAGAATGCCCCACACCCAGGACAGCGACCCCCGACGAGGTGCCCCTTCCCGTCAGGGCCCACCTCAAGGGTCCCCGGCACGAAGGGCGGCACTGCTGCCAGCGAGGGCTCGGCACTCGTAATTGTCATCTTCAGTCCTTGTCCGGTGCCCCTGTATGAAGCCACCTCGAGCGAATATCTCCCACCGGCGCACCAGAGGACGCACCGCTGTCTGTCGTCACTCCTCAAGCCGGGGAGACGGGCTGCGCTCCCGATTGGTCGCGCAGTCACTTGTCTCATTAACCGACCAACCGTTCGGTCGGGAGATTACATCCACGGTCCTCCGCCTGAAGCGCAGGGTCAATGGAGCTTGCGTATCAAATCAATGATGTAAATGCGTCCGCGATCAGTTCCCGATTCTGGTGTCGTGCTCGCTCCAGAACGGCTCACGCAGCTGACGCTTGAGGATCTTGCCGGCTCCCGACTTCGGCAGCGGCTCGGAGGTCACTTCGATCTGCTTGGGAATCTTGAACCCGGCGATCCGATCCCGGCAGAACTCGATGAGCTCCTCAGGGCTCACCTCGTCCCGGGGAACCACCACCGCGTACAGGCTCTCTCCCCATTTGACGTCGGGGACTCCGAAGACCGCCGCCTCGGCGACCTTGGGATGGGAGTAGAGGACGTTCTCGACCTCCACCGTGTAGACGTTCTCACCACCGGTCACGACCATGTCCTTCAACCGGTCGACCAGATACAGGCGGGACTCGTCATCGAGATACCCGAGGTCACCTGTGTGATACCAACCATCACGCAGCGCAGCCGCGGTCTCATCGGGCTTGTTCCAGTACCCCTTCGTCACGTTCGCACCCCGGATCAGCACCTCGCCGACCTCCCCGGGTGCCATCACAACACCGTCGAAGTCCAGCACCCGCACCTGAACGCCGAGTGCCGGATACCCACAGGAACGAGCGGCGGGCGTGTCCAGGAGCAGTTCCTCGTGCGGCAAGCTCGTCGCGATCGGCGAGGTCTCAGTGGTGCCATAGAGGTGCAGGAGCTCTGCATCCGGGAACGCCTTCACTGCGCGCCGAAGGATCTCCGTGGCCACCGGGGAGGCTCCATGACTCAAGAGCCGAAGACTGCTCACATCGCGTGGCCGCTCAAGCTGCTCGTCGGTCATGGCCGCGAGCGACGTTGGGACGGCCAGGGTCGAGGTCACCGCCTCACGCTCGATGATGTCGAGCACATCGCTGGGGTGCGACGACGAGGGAATGACCTGGGTCCCGGTGACCCACACGGTGGCGAGCACCGAACACGTGCCTGCCAGATGAAAAAGAGGGGCCATGATCAGAAACCGGTCGTCGTGCGTCGGGCGCCCCCAGCTCAGCGCGGTCCAGGTATTGGCCATGAGGTTCCGGTGGGTGAGCATCACACCCTTGGCCTTGCCCGTCGTCCCGCCGGTGTAGAAGATCCCTGCAAGGTCGTCCTCGTGAAGGTCGACACCGAGCCTGGCCGGCTCGGCCTCGGCGATGGCCTGCTCGTAGCCGTCGGGCAACCGGATCACGTGCTCCAAGAGAGCGTCCAGTGAGCTGGGCTCCCGGTCGGTCAAGAGAACGCGTGCCTGGGAGTCAACAACCGCGTACTCGAGCTCGGCCAGAGCGCTCCTGGTATTTAGGGGGACGATGATATACCCGGCCGCCGAAACAGTCAGATAAGCCTCCAGGTAGCGGTGGCAGTTCGCCGCGACGATGGCGACCCGGTCGCCGCGCTGAAGACCCAGGCCGGCCAGGTAGCCCGCGAGCCGACCGCAACGAGACCACAACGTCTGGTAGTCAAGGCGATCCGAGCCGCACACGATCGCTTCGCTGTGCGCTGCCGTGAGCCTCGCATGCTCGAGAGGGTCAGCTAAGGTCTGCATCGTGGTGCTCCCTGGTGACACTCAGGTCGCCGAGCGGAAGGACATTCCGAGCGTAGACCTGGTTGATCAGCTCCGCGGCAGCAATGTAGAAGACTCCGAGGGCGAGGACCAGGCCCAGCCAGCCGCCGGTCTTGAGCCAGCCCTCGCTACCGGTCGCCTGTCCCAACACCAGAGTCAGGATGGTGATCAGCAGGGTTCCAAGGCCGACAACCAAGGCCCGACTGGTCTTGAAGGAGGCAATCCAGAGGAAGAGGGTGAAGATCAGCCAGGGCGCCAGGAAGAGTGCGGTGGCCTGTCCGTGCTCGGCCGGGGGGATCCTCGCGATGTAGAACGTCTCGTAGACGGCAAAGGCCAGCCAGAAACCGCCGTAGGACGTAAACGCCACCCCACCGAAGAGTCGGCCCTTCGTCAGGCAGACGACCCCGACCACGAACTGCACCAACCCGCCCATGACCCAGGCGCTGGCGATCACCGCCTGAATGGCCGGCTTGTCGATGAGCCCGGCGTTGACAGCACTCAGCATCAACGTGCTCGAGGCGAACGCAGCGAGTGCGATCGGGCCGGGGTCCATCTTCGCCGACATGTCGACCGATAAGTCGACCGGTATGTCGACCGCTGTTCCGACGGTTGACGTGCGGTTCTCCAAGTTGACAGCTGACATGTGGTTCTCCAGGTGGGCTAGTCGTGCCGGACGGTCAGTTCGATGAGTCGGATAGCACTGGCGAGATGCCGGGAACGTCAGGCTTGGTTGCTGCTCTGTCCATGAACAACTCAGTTCGTTGGTCATCTCGCACCTTCATCCGGGACGCCGGGTGTAGAGCGCGACATATCGCTGGCAGGCGACTATCGCGCATCCTGCGCACTCGGGGCCGATCTCCTGGGGCGCTATCGGGCGGGTTGTGATTTCGTAGCCGAGGTCGGAGTACAGATCGACGAGCTCACGGGCCCTGGTGGCATCGGCTTCGAAGCGACGCTGCCAGCCTGCCGTCTCGAGCTCGTCCTTGAGCCCGAGGTCTTCCCGGCCGCTGGCCTCGCGCTGCTTCTCGGCTGTCGACATCAGGAGGTTCCGGCACCGACCAGATCGGCGCGCCCAGCCGTCAGTGTGCCCTGCTCGGCGAGCCTGTGGACCTGGTGCTGGGCCAAGGTACCGGCCCCGAGTGCGGCAACGAACTGCACCAGGTCTCCCTCGGGAACGTTGATGTCCCCCGCGACCTTCTCCCTGATTGCGCTGACCATGGTCGGGAAGCGCATGATCCCGCCGATGAGAGTCACCTCGGGCTCCATCTTGACGCGCTTCATGAGCTGGACCGACTTCCCGACGAGGGAGACGATCGCGCCGTGCATGATGTCAGCGGCCGCGATCCCCTGGGACAGGTGATTGATCACCTCGGCCTCGGCGAACACTGTGCACACCCCGGAGATCGGCACCACCACGGACGAGGTCGCAGCCAGCGCTCCGATCTGATCGGCGTCGAACCCCATGTAACGGGCAGTCTTCTCGAGGAAGGCTCCGGTACCGGCCGCGCACTTCTCGTTGAGCCGGAACGACTTCACCTGCCTGGACTCATCGATCCGGGAGGCCTTCACCGCATGGCCTCCGACGTCCAGGATCGTCTTGGTCCCGGGGAACAACTCGTGCGCCCCCCAGGCGGCAGCGGTCAGCTCGGTAACGTTCAGCTGACTGAAGGCCACCTGGAAGCGCCCATAGCCGGTGGCAACCACGTAGTCGAGGTGGTCCCGGCCGATCCCGGCGTTCTCAAGCGCGCTCCCAAGACACTGCTCGGCAGCGATGCCGGGCTTGTAGCCGGTACGAAGTATCGCCCGGCCGATGATCTGTTCGTCGTCCAGCAGGACAACCTTGGTGTAGGCGCCTCCGACGTCGATGCCAGCAGTGATGGTCATGCCATTGCCTCCGATCGGCGAGCCGGGCTGCGGCCTGCCACGATCCGGTCCATTGCGAACAACGCGGCGCCTACAGCGCCCATGTAGTGGGAGTCCTCGCTCACGTTCACCTCGAAGCCAAGCTCCTGGTTGAGCACGCTGACCATGCCGACATTGCAGGCCACACCTCCCGTGAAGGTGACTTCCCTCTCGATCCCGACCCGGCTCAGCAGGCCGATCGAGCGGGAGACGACAGAGTGGTGGACACCAAGGAGGACGTCCTCGACCTTCTTGCCCTTCCCGATCAGCGAGAGAATCTCACCGTCGGCAAAGACCGTGCAGGTCGTGGTGATCTTAACGGGCTTGCTGGACAGCAGCGCCGTAGGACCGAGCTGGTCGAGCGGGATGTCGAGCGCCATGGCCGCGGCGCCGAGAAAGCGCCCCGTCCCTGCGGCGCACTTGTCGTTCATGAAGAAGTCGAGGATCTCTCCGGTGGAGCTCACCTTGATGGCCTTGGTGTCCTGCCCTCCCATGTCCACGACGGTGCGCGTCCCGGGGAACATGTGTACGGCACCTCTGCCGTGACAGGAGATCTCCGTTGTCTGGGCATCGCCGAAGGTCACCTTGTAGCGGCCATAGCCGGTGCCGACGATGAAGCCGACGCCCTCCTCCTCCTCGTGGATGTTGCCTTGCTGCAACGCCATCTCGTAGGCGGTCTCGGCCGCAACCGTCACGTTCGAACCGGTAGAGACGAGGGCTCGACCCACGATCTGGAGATCCTCGTCGAGGATCACTGCCTTTGTCTGGGTCGAGCCAACGTCGACCCCTGCTGCATACGTCATCTCTTTGATCTCCTCCTTGGCTCTCAGGCTCTACCGTTTTGCGGACCCGTAGAGGTGAGCCGCTGTCTGCGCGTCGCAAGCCCCTCGAAGAACGCATCCACCCGGTTCTTCAGCTGCGCCTCTGAGACCACCCTCTTGTCCATGTGGTCGGACTCCACGAAAAGGGTCGCCACATCGGTGGCCTCCATCACGGCGCGGCGGTTGTCGGCCAGCCCCGTCGAGACCGTCCGGCACGACTTGATCGGGTGGTAGACGATGCCGTCGATGCCGTAGGGCTCGATCATGTCGATGAGATTCTTGTCGGAGTAGAACATCGAGTCCATGGAGTCCCGGACTGTGACCAGGAGCCCCTCGGCCAGGCTCTCGAGAGGATGGTCAAGGTCGTACTCGTAACCCAGATTTGCTCCTCCGGAGGCGAACCAGAGATAGCTGGAGCCGACAAAGGAGCCGCCCCACTCGGTGAACATCTCGCTGAAACGCCGGAAGATCGGGTAGCACGGGACCCCGACGAATGCCAGGCGGTACTTCTCCTCGAACGGTGTGCCGATGCCGTTGGCGGCCTTGTACTCCATCTCCTCCACGAGATCGGTGAAGTACTTCGCGCCCTCGGGACGTCCGCGGTAGCCGTTCATCATGCCGAGGAATACCGTGCCGTCAGTCACCGCGTTGTAGACCGCGGGCGTGCTCTTGTTGAGCTCGATGAGGCGCTTCCACTTCCGGCTCATGGTGTTGGTGTGCGCCATGGTCTCGCGCAGCTTGTCGATGTCGAAGCTTCTGCCCGTCACCTGCTCGCAGAGCTTGATCAGCTCATTGATCTGGCCCGCGACATACTTGCGGTCGTTCTCGAAGTCGACCTGCCCCGGCCAGGTCAGCCGGCCGGCAGCGCGACTGCCAGGGATGTCCATGGTGAAGGTGGGGACGTGGTACATCCGTTCCCAGATCTCTGCCCACTTGACGTACGTGTTGCAGGCGTTGGTGTAGACAGCCAGCGAAGGCGGCGGGATCTTCCCCATGGGGTGGTCTCCCCCGCGGAGCTGGAGACCGACGTCGGCCTTGACGTAGCCGCAGACGTCAGCAGAGAAGCCGTAGTCCTCGGCCTGGCCGATGTAGTCGTCGGCAACGTGGCGCACCGCCTGCTGGAGCCCGTTGATCTCAGGGAAGATCGTGTGGATGTCAAAGCTGCGCAGGATCTCGGCGAGGCTGCCCATGACGAATACGTAGGCGGAGTGTTCTTTGCGTTCGGGGGCGCTGGTGAGCTCCCCATACCACTCCCTGAAGAGTCGGTTGCCTTCCTTGTTGCCCCGGCCAACGATCGAGGTCTCTTTCTTATCGGCCGGCGCACTCGGGATGAGCTGTGTGGTACTAGACATTGGTGGTCTCCGTTCAGGCAAAGAGCAGGTTCTCGATGAAAGTCTCGAGCTGGATCTGAAGGCTGTCGAAGTTCGTCATCCGCTCTTCGAACTCACTGACGAAGTAGGGGATCCCCTCATCGTCGAGCGCTTTGGTGTAGGCCACTACCTCGTCCAGACCCGGCTCGCACATCTTGGCTGCGGTGATGATCGCGGCTCCGGCGCTCGCGTCCTTGATCTGCTCGAGGAGCATCTGCTCCTTCGGCTTACGCAGGTCGTGCTGCACTGGACTGTAGGAAGAGTTCTCCAGATAGGCCTCGGCCAGGTCACCGAGCGGATCCTCACCCACCGGGATGTCGTCGAGGATCCACCTCAGTCCGACCAGAAGGTCGTCATCCACGACGTAGGAGAACTGCGAGATGGTGTGGAGCAGGTCCAGCGGTGGCTGCTCGCAGAAACCACCCGCGAAGACAAGGCGCATCCGGTCCTGCGGCGTTCCCGAACCCTTGCGGATCTGGGGAATCGCCCATGCCAGCAGCTGGTTGTGCTCCTCGCGCGGGATCATCCCGCCGACAGCCATCAGGCAGTAGGCCCTGTCCACGGACAACAGCCACGGTGTCTCGCGCTTGATCTCGTACAGCTCTCTGAGCAGGCGCCGGTTCTCGTTGAATACCCCCACAGAGACCCGAAGCTGTTCCGGAGTGATCGAACGTCCGGCAACCGCCTCCACCTCGCGGGTCAGCCGGGCGTACTCGCCCCGAAGATAGGTCGACGCGTGGGCCGAGTTCGCGTTCTGCGGCAGGTAGAGAATCTCGCAGGGGTACTCGAAGTTCCGGCCAAAGACTGCGGCAAGATTTCGGGCCGAGTCACAGATGGGATGGGACACGAACATGTCGAGTGTGACCCGGCCGCTCAAGGCGAGCTCCAGCGACGTCTTCAGGATCGAGCAGAGGTAAGAGCCGAAGTGGGACTCCCCCTGGCGGGCCTCGACCGGAGCCCCGCGCACCTTGAATGGCATCATGCCCGCGGCGTGCACGATCTCCTCGGGGAAGTAGACCTGGAAGTGGCCGACAACCTTCCCGCCGGCGTCGCGCCACCGCTGGACGGTCGGGAAGTCGGGATCCTCAACGAGATCCCTACACATGCCGATCGCCTCCTCCACTGACATCGATTGGTAGTCATCCAGCACAGCCGGCATGGTCACGGCCATCACCTCTTCGCGTTCTCGACGTCAGAGGTGTCCACGAATCCTGACGAGTCGTCATCCAGTGCCTTGCCGCACTGACCGCAGTAGCCGAACTGCGAGGGGATGAAGCGCGCCCCACACTCAGGACAGCTCTTCGCGTAAGACCCCCAGGGGAACTCCGAGGAGCCCTCAGGTGATGCTGCCTGCTCGCGCAACATCTTGTATCCAGGCTTGCGCTTCTCCACGAAGGCATTCATGCCCTCGATCGGCTCGAAGCTCGAGTAGTGGGTGGAAAGCCAGTCGCGGGCGTGACCGACTGTCTGGTGCCAGGACAGGTCCTTCCAGAAGTTCACCTGCTGCTTGGTGTAGCGCGTGCACTCGGGGAACTGCTCGATCAGGTCCTTGACGATGGAGTCGACGGCCTCGTCGAGCTTGGACAGATCGATCGAGTACCCGTCCAGTCCTTTCTTGGCCTTGGTGATCTGCTCGGGCGTGGCGTGGACGATGAACTCGCCGTCCTTGACCACCGAGGGGACGACCTCATTGACCAGGCCCCAGTCCAGTGCCTGGTAGGCCGTGACCGGCCGATTCAGCATCAGCATCCACCGGGCACGCCGGTCGCCGACGAAGATCGGGAGCCACTGAGTCGCGCCCCCGGCGGCCACACTGCCCACCTTCGTACCGACCTGGCCGACGTAGGCGTGCTCGGCGATGACCGAAAGGTCACAGGCCAGGTGGCTCTCGTTGCCACCACCGACCGCCATACCGTTCAGCCGGCCGATCACCGGCTTCCCGCAGTTCAGGATGCTCTCGATGTAGGCGCTGAACAGCCCCATGTACTTCCAGTAGTCGTGAGGCGACTTGGTGTACACCCGTTCGTACTCCTTGACGTCTCCACCGGTACAGAACGCCTGCTGGCCGCTGCCGGTAAAGACGATGGCCGCGACCTCGTCGTCAAAGGACGCTTCCCGGAAGGCCGCAGCCAGCTCGATCAGCGTCCGGGTGCTGTAGCAGTTGTAAGCCTCAGGGCGGTCGATCGTGATCCGGGCCACCCAGTCCGCCTTCGTATAGCGGATCTCGGTGTACTCCACCGCAGGAAGTTGCTCAAAGGTCATCAGGGGATTCTCCTAGCTTGCGCGGCGCCTGTGAAGTACTACATCTGCATGACGGTTCGTGTCTGGAATGTAGTTAATCACCTCGTCCCACGCCCGTCAAGCACCCACCGGAAAGACTCCCGTCAGAGCCATGGCTAGGAACAATGGGCAGCGCGGCCTCGAGGGCGCACCGTTGGGACAAGGAGGGATCGGGCGACGATGGACGCCCGTGCGGGTATGGCGAGGACGCCGTTACCGGCTGCGTTCGCAGCCCGGATGGGTACCCGCGCTTGCGACTTTCAGGAGAGCAGGCTGCGGCGCGTTCCGTCGGTGCGCCCGGCCGGGCGCGAAAGGACGGCGGTGACCCCTGCGAGGGCGACCCCGCTCTCAGCGACGATCACAGGGTTGAGCTCCAGCTCGGCGACCTGTGGCAGATCGTCGGCCAGGCACGACAGCCGGGCGATGACGTCCTCCAGCCCGGCGACATCCAGCCGCGGAGCACCTCGGTACCCGGTCAGCCTCGGAGCGGCCCGGACCGAGCGGATCAGGTCACTCACGTCGACGTCCGTCAGCGGAGGGATGCGGTAGGCGAGGTCTCCGAGCAGATCTGAGGCGTCACCGGCAAGCCCGAACGAGACCAAGGGCCCGAACATTCCGTCCTCCCTCGTCCGAAGCACGCACGACGCACCCTCGGGAGCCATGTGCTGGACGACGAACGAGGTCCCCTCCGCGATCCGCTGCGCCATCGCCCGTAGCTGGGCACGCATGTCGTCCGGTCCCGTGATGTCCAGAACGACTCCCCCGAGCTCCCTGCGATGACGCCACTGATAGGCCGTGGTCTTCAGCACGACCGGCCACCCCAGATTCTCAGCCGCCTCGACCGCATCCTGCTCACCGGTCACGGTTGCCGTGGGCCAGACGGTCAGCCCATAACAGGCCAGCAGGGTGCCGACGTCATCGGCCGCCATCTGCACGCGGGCGTCTTCGTCGATCCCGGACAGCAGCTGCTCGATGAGCTCACGGGCCGTCGCCCGGTCGACCCCTGCCGGGTCAACCCGGACACCTGAGTCTCGGCGCCGCCACTGTGCGTACCGGACGACCGAGGCAAGCGCCAGGACGGCGTCCTCGGGTGTCGGGTACGCCGGAAGCGAGCGCGGCGGATCGCCCTTGGCGGACGGCGATCCCTGGTCCGCCGGGACACTCGTGACGCCACGCACACCCAGCAGGCAGGCCACGGTGGTCTTGTCGCTGGCGGCCGAGACCTCGGAAAGCGCGGACAGCACCTCAGAGCTGATAGCGCCCAGCGGAGGGATGAAGCAGGCCACCACCGCGTCGATACCGTCCTGCGCATAACAGCGCTCGAGCGCCTCCCGGAACTCCTCGATGCTGGGCTCCGAGCCAACCGTCACCGGTTCTGCACCCACTGCCAAACCCTCGCTGATGGCGGCATCGGCAACCAGAACCGCCATAGCCTGGGAGTTTCCCACGATGCCAATGCGCGGCCCGGCCGGGAGCGGCTGGTGCAGGAGCAGCTGGGCCACGTCGAAGAGCTCGTGCATGTTGTCGACCCGGACGACGCCCGCCTGCCGGAGCAGGGAGTCAAGTGCTTCACGCGGTGCGTGCGAGCTGCGGACCACGTGACCCGGCGGGACGCCATACCCGCTCGCACCAGACTTCACGACGATGACGGGCTTCTTGCGAGACAGCCGACGGGCGATGCGGGAGAACTTGCGAGCGTTTCCCATGCTCTCCAGGTACAGGCCCACCACGGCAGTGCTGGGATCCTCCTCCCAGTACTGCATGCAGTCGTTGCCCGACACGTCGGCGCGGTTGCCGGCCGAGACGAAGCTCGATACTCCCAGGCCCCGCCGGGCGGCCGAAGCCAGCGCCGCCACCCCGAGCGCGCCAGACTGGCTGAACAGGCCCAGGCCCCCGACCGGGGGGAGCTGCGCGGCCAGGGAGGCGTTAAGACGAACCGCCGGGTTGGTGTTGAGCAGGCCCATCGAGCTGGGGCCGAGGAGGCGCATGCCATTCGCGCGGGCGACCCGAACGAGCTCACGCTGGCGGTCGAGTCCTTCCGCGCCCATCTCGGCAAAGCCTCCGGACATCACGATGAGACCGCGTACGCCGGCCTGACGGCATTTGTTCACCACGTCCAGTACGGCGCCGACGGGGACGACTACCAAGGCCACGTCCATCGGGCCAGGCACCTCGCTGACGTCGGGGTAGCAGCGCACGCCCTGGAGCTCCGACGCCGCCGGATTCACGGCGAACACCTCGCCGGTGAAGTCTGCCTCGATGACGTGCTGAAGCACCCGTGCGCCGATCGATTCCGGGTCGCGGCTCGCGCCGATCACCACGATCGAGCGCGGTTGGAGAAGCGCAGTCAGACTGGTGGCCTCGGATCCGTGCTCACGCGCCTCCATCACCGCCAACGACCGGTCGGTGGGATCTATGTCGAAGGCGAGCGCGATCACTCCGTGGTCGAAGTGGTCGGTCACTCCATAGCCTGCCTCGCGGAATACGGCGACCATCTTCCGGTTCTGCGGAAGGACGTCTGCGACGAACCGGGAGATACCGCGCTCGCGGGCGGCAGCCGCGAGGTGCTCCAGCAGGACAGACCCGAGTCCCCTGCCCTGATGGGCGTCCGAGATGTTGAAGGCGACTTCGGCCTGCCGCTTGTCGACGCGATCATAGTTCGCCAGGCCGACGATCTCGCCACCGATCAGCGCGACGATCGCGACCTGGTTGATGTGGTCGACGTGGGTGAACTGCTGCAACAGCTTCTCGGTAAGTCGAGGCATGGGCGTGAAGAAGCGCAAAAAGCTGGATTCTGGTGACTGCGCAACGTGCATGCGCTGCAAGGCCTCAGCGTCATGAGGGGTGATCGGCCTCAGGTGAGCGGTCCCGCCGTCGCGCAGCACGACGTCCGCATCCCAGTGGTCCGGGTAGTCCCCGCTGGTGTCGGCCGGCATGCGCCCAGCCTAGTGTCACGCCTCTGTGGCCGCCGGCTCTGATGTGAGTTCTCCGCGAGAGCTGCTTGACGTAACGGAAATTGAGTGATTGACTACCCGGCACAAACGATGGTTCACGAAAGTGTAGCACTTCTTAGTGGGTGCAGCACTTCTATCCGTCGCGCCATTATCTGCGCGGCGGGCTAGGTCTCAACAGAGGAGCACAGATGAGTGCCATCAGCAGCAGGGACGTCCCACGCCTGTCCAGCACCGGCCAGGGCCGCACGTCATGACGACAACGAACACCAGCCAGACCGGCAGGGTTGACCTGTCTGCGCAGAGGATCTTGGCGCGGCTCGAACGCATCGACGTGTGGTCACTGGCCTCCGTCTTCATCGGAATCATCGGCCTGGGTTTCCTCTTCATCTTCTACGACATCTTCGTCATCAACGTCTCGTTCATCCAGACATGTGTGGCGATCAAGCCCGGCTGCACCCCGAAGACAGCCCTGGCCTCGCTGTCGTTACCGGTGGTGCTGAACCTGCTCGGCTATGTCGTCGGCACCCTCGTGCTGAGCCCGCTGGCGGACCGGTTCGGAAGACGCAACATGCTCCTGGTCACCATGGTGATCACTGGTGTCGGATCTCTCTACAACGCGTTTGTCCCGGACTACCTCAGCTTCAACATCGCCCGCATCATCACCGGTATCGGCATCGGCGCCGTCCTGGCCATCGTCAACACCTACATCAACGAGGTGGCGCCGCGGCATTCCCGGGCCAAGTACACGACCGTCATCTTCGTGATGTCCGCACTCGGTGCGCTCATGGGCATCTGGCTCGGCCTCATCCTCACCACACCGTCCACGCCGTGGCCACTGGGCCTGCCGTTCGCCATGGCAAGCAAGACCTTCGAAGACGGCTGGCGATGGATGTACGGCCTCGGGGCCCTGCTCGCCTTCATCTCGGTGGCGCTGCTGTCCAGGCTGCCCGAGTCGCCGCGCTGGCTGATCAGCCAAGGCCGGATGGCTGACGCCTCGTCCATCGTCGCCGACATGGAACGCCGGGCCGAGCGACACGGCGCGCTGCCCCAACCGAACCTGGCAGATGCCGAAACCCAGGTGGCTCCTCCCTCGCGGGTGCCCTACCGGGACCTGTTCAGCTCTGTGCTCTATCGGCGGCGAATCCTGTTGCTGTTCCTTGTATGGTTCATCGGCTACATCACCGTGTACTCCTACGCCGCAGGCTTCACCACCGTGCTGGCCTCGCTGGGCTACCCACATCCCGAGGCCGGGATCATCGCGGCGGTCGGCACCGTGGGCTTCGTCGCCGAGGCGATCGTCATGTCGTTCCTGGTAGAGAAGCTGGAGCGTCGCTACTGGTTGCCGATCGCGGCGGCGGTGACCCTCGCCGGAGCCCTGCTGATCGCCGAGGCGGGCACGGCGATCGGTGTCTCCTTCCTCGGCGCCTTGCTGATCTTCGCCGGGTTCAACATCTGGATCTCACCGACCTACGCGATGACGGCCGAGTCGTTCCCGACTCGCGCCCGCACCACAGGCTTTGCGCTGGTCGATGGTGTCGGGCACATCGGTGGTGGTATCGGCGTACTCCTGATCGCACCGGTCCTGCCGCACCTGTCCGTATTCGGCGCCCTGATGCTCATCTCCAGCTTCCTGGTGGTCGCAGCGATCCTGGCCCAGCTCACCACCCATACCCGCGGCCGGCAGCTGGATCAGATCTCACCGTGACCCTGGCCCAGATCTCACCGTGACAAGATCGCGGGTCACCCCACTGGGGGTGACCCGCGTGACTGTGCGACCAGCCTTCCTTCGCTGGCCAGCTCGATCAGCGGTATGGCGAGAAGTCCGGCTTGCGCTTCTCGGCGAACTCATCGGGCTTGATCAAGAGAACCGGCCTCCCGGATCGCTTGTTCGATAGCTTTGCTGGTTATCCGCTTGCGCCAGACGTACGACAGGTCCGCGTTGTCCAGCGGCTTCGCCGGTTTGGCCGCCTTCGCGGCCACTTCCCGTATGACGGCGTCATCGAGCTCCCGACCCAGCATCGGCTCCGCGACGTCACTGACGTCGAGCGGCTGCGAGGCCACCGCAGTGAGCACGATCCGGCAGGCATCCACCACGGGACCGGTCATCTGCAAGGCGACGGCCACTCCCACCACTGGAAAGTCGATCGAGTCGCGGCTGCGAACCTTGACATAGGAGGACCGCCACCGGCCGGGGTCAGGCAGCCGGAGGGTGGTGAGCACCTCGTCATCAGCCTTGGTCAGGTAGAACTTGCCGTCGTCCTGGTACATCGAGGCCACAGGCACCTCGCGCTCACCCTCTGGTCCGACGAGGACCACGGTGGCGCCGAGGGCGATGGCGACGGGTGCCGTATCCGAGGAGGCGATGGCCCTGCAACGGGTGAAGGCGGGAGCAACACGGCATACATCTCCACCCTTCTTCATGCAGAAACCCACGGCCTGTCGCCACTCAAAGCTCTCGTCGTAATAGTTGCAACGGGTGTCGACGCAGAGATTGCCACCGATCGTGCCCGCGTTGCGCAGGGCCGGCGACGACACGAGAGCCGCCGCACGGACGTAGCCCGGATAGGCGGCACCCAGTTGTGGATGGGCGATGACCTCGGACAGCGTCACGCCGGCACCGATGTCGAAGCCACCGTCTACGTTGCCACGCACCCGGCGCAGCTCGTCCAGGTGGCCGAGGCCGACGAGGATCTCCGGCTCCATCTGGCCGCGTTTCATCTTCGGCAGCAGATCGGTTCCCCCGGCGACAAGCCTGGCCCGGCTGCCGTGCTCCGAGAGCATCTGGGCCGCCTCTGCCACGGAGCCCGGTCGCAGATAGCTAAAGCGTGGTAGGCGCAGCATCGGGGGAAGCCACCTTGTGCATAGTCGGGTACGGAACATCGGGGAAGTGCTTCGGGCCGAAACGACCTTCGCGACCCTTGGCCAGGTCATCGAGCGCGCGCATGATCTTGTCGGGAGTCACCGGCACCTCGTCCACCCAGACGCCGAGGGCGTCATGCACGGCTGAAGCGACGGCCGGGATCACCGGCAGCAGCGGACCCTGGCCCACCTCCTTGGCGCCGTAGGGACCCTCCGGATCAAGGGTCTCGACGAGGATCGTCTCCACGTCCGGCATCTCAAGGAACGTGGGCGACTTGTAGTCGAGCATCGAGGGTTGTCTGTGCAGGCCATGGCGGTAGGCCTGGGCCTCCATCAGGGCCTCGCCGAGCCCCATGTAGACGCCCCCCTCGACCTGACCCTTGACGGCCAGGCTGTTGATCGAGCGCCCGATGTCGTGCGCGAGCCAGACCTTGTTCAGATGAATCTCGCCGCTGCGCGGATCCACGTCGAGATCCACGACGGCCGCCGAGTAGCTGTAAGCCGGGCTCGGCCCGACCCCCGCACCCCGGAAGGAACCGCCCAGGTCCGATGGCGGCGTGTACGTGCCATGGGTGGACAGCACCCCGAAACGCTCCTGGGCCAGCACGGCAGCGTCTTCGAAGGCGAGCTCGCCTATCTTGCCGTCGCAGACCTCGACCACGGACGGGCTGCAGCCCATCTGCTCGGCCGCAACACCCACCAGGATCCCTCGCATCTTCCGGGCTGCCATGAGAGCCGCGTTGCCGGCCATGAAGGTGACGCGCGACGAGTAGGACCCCAGGTCGACCGGGGCGAACCCGGTATCCCCGGTCACCAGGCGGATGTCGGTGGGCCAGAGCCCGAGCTCCTCGGCTGCGACCGTCGCCAGCACAGAGTCAGACCCCTGCCCGATGTCGGTCGCGCCGCAGAAGAGCGTCACCCCGCCGCGGCTCACCTGCAGCACACACTCGCTGTGCGGCATCTTGTTCCAGTAGATGGGCAGCCCCGCACCGCACATGTAGCTCGACACGGCGAAACCCATCCCGTGCCCCGGACGCCTGATCCGATCCGCGAAGCCCGAGGCCTGGACGACCCGGTCGGTGACCTCCTCGATGCCACACGAGGTGATCCGCAGCTGGTTGACGGTGCGGGTGTGCGGCTTGACGTAGTTGCGTCGTCGCAGCTCGACCGGGTCGAGCCCGATCTCCTGCGCGATCTTGTCCAGATGGAGCTCGAGCGCAAAACGTGGCTGGGGGGTGCCGTGGCCGCGCTTCGGGCCGCAGGGCGCCTTGTTGGTGAAGACGCGCACTCCCTCGAAGCGGTAGGCCGGGATGTTGTATGTCGTGGTCTGCAGGGCGCCGGTGTAGAGCGTCGAGGCGGGGCCGTACGAGCCGTAGGCACCACCATCCAGCGCCGTGCGGAAGTGCATGGCGAGGATCTTCCCGTCCCTGGCCACGCCGGTGCGCACCCACATCAGGACCGGGTGCCGGCCGCGGTGCGCGTAGAAGACCTCCTCGCGGGTCAGCGTGCACTTCACCGGACGGCCGGTGAGCATCGCCAGCTTGCACACCACCATCTCGTGCGAGAACGGGTCACACTTGCCGCCGAAGCCGCCCCCGATGGTCGCAGCTACCACCCGGATGTGGCTCATAGGCAGGTCCAGGACCTTCGACAGTGCCCGGTGGACGTAGTGCGGGGTCTGGGTCGAGGACCACAACGTGAGCTGATCACCCACGTAGGTCGCCGTCGACGAGTGCTGCTCCATCGCAAGGTGGGTGTTGCCCTCGAAGAAGAAGACGTCCTCGCGCAGGTGGTCGGACTTGGCGAAGCCCTCGTCGACGTCCCCGAACTCCAGCGCGGCAAGCCGGTGGATGTTCCCCGGCCCGGCGTAGTCATCATGGATCGGCTCGTCGGTCGGCGACAGGAGCGCCTGTTCGATCGACTCGATGGCTTCGAGCCTCTGGTACTCGACGTGGATTGCCCGGCACGCAGCCAGCGCGGTCTCCTCGTCCACCGCCGCCACCGCCGCCACCGGGTCGCCCACGAAGCGGACCTTCTCGTTCTCCAGAGCTCGCTCGTCCTGGGTGGTCGGCATGATGCCGTACTTGGTCGGAAGATCACTGCCCGTGATCACCGCGGCCACCCCGGACATCGACGTTGCCCCGCTCGTGTCCACCGACAGCACCCGCGCATGCGGATGGGGGCTGCGAAGGAACTTGACGAACAACGTTCCGGGCAGCTCGATGTCGTCCGCATACGCCGTCGCGCCGGTCAGCTTGCCCACCGCGTCCACTCTCGGCAGGGGCTTCCCGACGATCCTCAGATCCCCGTCTGGGCTCAGGCCCGGGTCTGGCTGCGTGGTCGTCGTGGTCATGCCAGCGCCCGGCCCGCCTCCTGGACCGCCTCCACGATGCCGACGTAACCAGTGCAGCGGCAGAGGTTGCCGGCCAGCGCTCCCTTGATCTCCCCCACGGATGGCGCGGGGTTGGCGTCAAGCAGCGCCTTGGCCGTCAGCACCATCCCGGGAGTGCAGTAGCCGCACTGAACAGCACCGGCGTCCATGAACGCCTGCTGCACAGGATGCAGCGTGGAGCCGGTGGCAACCCCCTCGATCGTGGTGACCCCCGTACCCTCGGCCTGGGCCGGCAGCACGAGGCAGCTCAGCTTGGGGACGCCGTCGATCAGGACCGTGCAAGCCCCGCACTCCCCCGTCTCGCAACCGTGCTTGGTCCCGGTGAGCCGCAGGTCCTCGCGGAGCACCTCCATCAGCGTTGCGTACGGCTTGACGAGCACCTCACGGTCCTGGCCGTTGACGGAAAGGCGCAGGACCTCCCGGCTACCGATGGCGCTCACCAGTGCTTCGCTCATCTGTGTTCCTCTGTTAAGACATAGCCCGCCGCCTGGAAGATGAGGCTCCGGTGAGACGTACTACATTCTATTCGATCAACGTTCCGAACATGTAGTTAATCATTTCCTGTCATACCGCGTCAAGGGTCCGGATCGAGGCCCGGGTAACGGGGTGTCTGCCGGCACGGCCATCGCGTGGGTATCGAGGGCTCTGTCGGGCCCGCAGGCCAGCGTCAATCGTCCAGCACACCGCGAGCGGCTGGGAACAGGACCTTGTCCTCCCGCTCCATGTGGTCGGCCAGCAGATCGCAGAGCTCGGAGCAGCCATCGAAGTCCGCTCCACCCTGGCCCATGCGCTCGTAGACGTGGTCTCGCAGTGCCCTGATCCGCACGTGCTCCTCGACGAAATGACTCACCATCCCCTCACCGATCATGGCGGCGATCCGGGGAAACAGGTCCTCGTCCTCGACTTCGCTGTGCTTGGTCAGGACAGTTCCAAGAGCCTCCTCGCCAGCGGCGAGCGCACCCTTCAGAGCCACGTCATCATGCATCTCGATAGCGGGACGTAACATCGCCACCGCATGAAGCACGTCGACATGCTCGCTCTCCAGCCGGTCCATGAGCAGGAGTAGATTCTTCGTCATCTCGCACCTTCCTCGGGACGCCTGCGTGCAGCGCGACAGGCGCTGGCAGGCGACGGTCGCGCATCCTGGGGGGAGGTCCCGCAGAATCAGATCGGGATGAGATCGGGATCAGACCATGCTCAGGCCACCGTTGACGCTCAGCGTCTGGCCGGTGATGTAGTCGGCATCGGAAGAGGCAAGAAACAGCACGGCCTTGGCGACCTCTTCGGGGGTCCCGACCCTGCCGAGCGGAATAGACCTGATGATTGCCGCCATCAGCTTCTCGTTGCCCTCGCTGACGTTCGCCAGCATCGGCGTGTCGGTCAGCCCCGGTGCCACGCAGTTGACGTTGATCCCGGCGCGGGAGTTCTCCCGGGCCAGCGCCTTGGAGAAAGCGATCGCCGCGCCCTTGGCGCCGGAGTAGACCGCCTCGCCGCTCGATCCCACCCGTCCGGCGTCGGACGCAAGGATGACGACCTTGCCGGACCCGGCTTCGACCATGTGCGGGACCACGGCGTGCGCACACGCAAGATGACCGCGGTAGTTGATGGCGATGACCCGGTCCCAGAGCTCCTCGTCGGTATCCAGGAAGGGCATGACCTTGTCCCAGCCGGCATTGGAGATGAGGATGTCGATCTGGCCGAACTCCTCCATGGTCACCGCCGCCATCGCGCGGACCAGAGCAGCGTCTGCCACGTCCACCTGAATGGGCAGGGCGGTGCCATCCATGTCGCTGATCTCTTTTGCCACCGCCTGCGCTCGCTCCAGTGAGAGATCACCGAGCACGACCTTCGCGCCTCCGCGAGCGAGCCCGAGTGCAACCTCGCGGCCGATCCCGCTCCCGGCACCGGTCACGATCGCGGTCTTCTGGTCGAACTTGCCGTTCAGTATCATGTTCTACGGTCCTTTCAGGAGGCCGTCGGTGTCGAGATCGCGCAGGATGGACAGCTGCCGAGAAGTCGGCGCCGAAGTGACCGGGACCGAGTCAGGGATGAGCAGGTCGAAACCTGTGGCATCGCGCACCTCGTCGATCTCGACGCCCGGATGAACTGAGACGAGGCGCATTCGCAGGCTCTCCGGATCGAACCCCATGGTGCACAATGGCGTGACGACCAGCGCAGGCCCGCCACCCGAGAGCCCAGCCGAGGCCCATTCGGCTGGTCCGCCCAGGAACCCGGGCCCGCTAAGGAAGTCGACCTTCTCCACGAAGGTCCGCCGGTTGTGCGACTGGGTGTAGATGAGCACCCTTCCGACGCGGGACAGGAACGGTAGTCCGACCGTGCCGGGCCCGCGCAGGCTCGGGCGGGAGTACTCCCCCACCGCCACAAGGTTGCAGTTGCCATACGCGTCGATCTGCAGTCCTCCGGCGAAGAACACCGTGAGCACGTCACCGCGGCCCTCAAGGAGCACGACATCACTGAGCGGGATGGCCGTGTCCGCCCTCAGCAGGTCATGGTCGCAACATGATTGCACCACCGGGCTGAGATGGGGGTTGACCGAGCAGGTGCCACCCGCGATGTACCAGAGCCCAGGCGCATGGGTGAGCTGAGCGAGTCGACAAGCCACCTGTGGAAGTGCGCTGGCGGTTCCCATCACCGCAACGTCGTCATCCCGCAGATGCGCGGCGAGCTCGATCGCCATCAGCTCACTGCGAGACCAGGCCAGGTCATTTGTCACAGAGCCAGCCATCACAGCCATCTCAGCTCCCCTGTCCTGAACGGGCATCGGACTTCCGCCACTCGCCATAGCGCAGCCCGGACAGGCGGGGAGATGCCTTTTCGAGGTACTCCACTTCGGTAACTCCCGTCACGTACTGCTCGAGATACTCCTGGACGCCCTCGGCGTTCCCGGCCATGCTCAGATACAGCTTTATCTGCTCTTCGTCGAAGTCATAGGCACCATGTGAGGCAGTGGGATGGCAGCCTCCCGCGACCTCGACCACCCCCTGCACGAGGAAGCCAGGGATCGTCGTACCGACGGGGTGCCCGGCGATCTCCTCCGTGGACACCACCCGCTCGACCTGGAGCAGGACGGTCTTGGCGGCCTGCACCATCAGCCGGTCGACAAAGTGCGCTCCGCCAAAGACTGCGTTGCCACGCTCATCGGCAATGGAGGCATGGATGAGCGCCACGTCAGGGCGCAGTGGTGCACCCACGAGTACCTGGTCACCCGTGAAGGGATCCGTGGTCATCGCGTAGCTCTCCTGGTTCACCTTCGGGACGTCCGAGGTCTCCAGACCTGCCGGTAGCGCGATGAACGGCAGACCGCCCGCTCCCGCGTACAGACCATGGGTGATGTAGGCCTCGTCGCACTCAAGGATCCGGATGGTCCCCGACTCCGCAGCCCGCCGGAAGCACGGAGCCAGGCCGAGATGCTCGAAGCCGACGTAGGAGGTCGCTATCTCCTGGACGAGCCCGGCTCCCACGAGAAGATCGGCGTTCAGGGCGCCGCAAGGGCTCGTCAGCAGACGTCGAATCGTGCGCTGCTGGCGGACGACCTCTCTGATCAGCGACATCGGGTTGTTGTGCAGGTGCATCCCACCTACAGAGAGCAGCCCCACACCATCGGGGACATAACGCTCGACAGCCTCCGAGACTGAGAGAAGCTTGCTCATCGCGACCTCATCCTGTCCATGACGCCCTATGTTCGAATCGGGGACTTAATTGCCTACAAAACCCTGCGACCGCGAGAATGAAATGTAGCCTATCATGAGGGGCGACAACCGCATCGTCAGCCGAGTTCGACCATGATGACCCGTATGAAGCATCCGAAGCTGCAAGCGAGAACGAGGCAAGGAAGGCCCGATGACCGAAACCGTCACGCGACCGCGCACTCCCTTCGTGGCCGGAGGGCCGGAATCGCTGTTTCGGGTGGGCCCGGTGACAAACGACCGCGATCTCACCCGGGGGTCCATGCGCACCGGGGACTGGATGCTCAGTCCGGACGGGGAGCCGTGCCGTGGGTCCCTGGGTGTTCTGGCGGACGACATCCTCGGCTACGCCGTTGTAGCCGAGCGACCAGACGGTCACTGGGCTGTCAGCACAGAGATCTCGGTCGACTTCTGCTCAGACCTACCAGTCGATGGGTCGACGCTCTACGCAGAGAGTCACACGGTCGAGTTCGACATGGTTGGCGGACTCTCCAGAGGTCGCATCGTGGACCGGCTCGGCCGCACGATCGCGCTCGGCAGCGAGCGCGTGCGCTTCGTTCCGGAAACGCCGTCGGCTCCTGCGTACACGAGCAGCGCAGGCGTCCTTGTCGGGCCAGACCCACTCACAGATGCGAGCAGTATCCCGACACCGGACCTGCTCCGGGCTACCACGCGACGGCACGACGGTGGCGCTACCGTCTTACTCCCGGCGGCTCTCGACCTATCGAACCCGATGGGTAATCTGCACGGCGGAATCTCGTTGTGTGCCTCTGAGATCGCAGGACTGGCGGCTCTGCAATCCGGCTCTCATCCACTCGTCACGGCATCAATCCACATCGCCTTCCTTCGCCCTGTTGCCGTCGATGAAGAGGTCACCTTTACCGCGGAGGCTCTCCACGGGGGACGGAGCCTGGGGGTGGCCCAGGTCATCAGCCACAACCCGGCGGGCAAGGCCTGCACCATCGCGACCGTTATTTGTCACGACCCTTCGTGAGCTCAGCCTGAGTGGGCTCGCCATACTATGGGCGACGCATCGTCGCCAAAGACGATCAACGCCATAGAAGAGGGAGCACCACGACTGTGGACGAGAGCATGTACCTCGGACCATTCGCCAAAAGCCTTGGCCTGGTTCTGGACACCGCCGACGGCGACGAGGTGACGGCGCACTGGACGGTCACCCCGGAGATGCACCAGCCCTACGGCATCCTGCACGGCGGCGTCCACTGCAGCGTGGTCGAGACCCTCGCCAGCATCGGCGCTTCATTGTGGCTCGCCGACCGGGGCAAGGTGGTCGGCGTCTCGAACACCACAGACTTCTACCGAGCTTCCACGGCGGGCAGGCTCACCTCCAGCGCTCGACCACTACACCGGGGCAGGTCCCAGCAGGTCTGGCTGGTGGAGACCCTCGACGACCGGGATCGCACCGTGGCACGAGGTCAGGTCCGTCTGCAGAACCTCAACCCGTAACCACCATCGGCGAAAGCGCCTCAGGGGCGTCCCAGCAGCATGGCAACGCCCTGCCCCACACCCACGCACAGCGTGGCGATCGCGTAGTCGAGGCCCTCGTCGGCCAGAGTCAGCGCAGCGGTGAGCGCCAGCCGTGCTCCACTCATCCCGAGCGGGTGACCGAGGGCAATTGCGCCTCCGTGCGGGTTGACCTGCGGCGCGTCATCCGCGAGGCCGAACGCGCGCAGGACGGCAAGCGACTGAGAGGCGAATGCCTCATTGAGCTCGATCGTCCCTACGTCGCTCAGCTGCACGCCCGTGCGCTCGAGCAGCCGCTTCACGGCCGGGACCGGGCCGATGCCCATGACCCGGGGCTGGACTCCAGCGCTGGCCGTGGAGATGATCCGCGCCATGGGCTGCAGACCGTACCTCTGGACGGCGTCCGCGGACGCGATCAGCAGCGCCGCAGCGCCGTCGTTGATGCCTGAGGAGTTGCCGGCAGTGATCGACCCTCCCGGAAACAGCGGCCGCAGACCGGCCAGGACCTCTGCCGACGTCTCCCGTGGGTGCTCGTCGCGCGTCACCACGACCGGCTGGCCCTTCCTCTGCGGCACGGCCACCGGCACGATCTCTCGCGCGAGACGCCCGTTCGCCTGTGCCTTCGCCGTTCGCTCCTGCGAGCGGAGGGCGAAGGCGTCCTGGTCCTCGCGGCTGATGTCGTACTCAAAGGCGACGTTCTGTGCCGTCTGCGGCATGCCGTCAGTGCCGTACTGCTCCTGCATCGCGGGGTTGACGAAACGCCACCCGATTGTCGTGTCGTGGAGCTCCGCCGACCGCGCATAGGGTGCCTGCGCCTTGGGCTGCACGAACGGCGCCCGGCTCATGCTCTCGACACCTCCAGCGATCATCAGGTCGGCGTCCCCGGCGATGATCGAGCGAGCTGCGTAACCCACCGCATCGAGGCCGGAAGCGCAAAGGCGGTTGAAGGTGATCCCCGAGACCTCCGCCGGCAGTCCCGCCAGCAGTGCCGACATCCGCGCCACGTTGCGGTTGTCCTCGCCGGCCTGGTTGGCGCAGCCGAGCACGACGTCGTCGACTCTGGCCCAGTCAACGTCAGGGTGCCGCCCGGTCAGCTCGCGGATGACGTGAGCGGCCAGGTCGTCCGGCCGGACGCCGGCCAGCGCACCGCCATACCGACCGATCGGAGTACGCACCCCAGAGACGAGGTATGCCGTGCGGGCACCACTCATGCCGAGATACCTGCCAGCTCGCGAGCCGGCCTTTCCTGGGCGCGCTTCTCACTCATCGGGGTTTCCTTTCTGTTCGATCAGCACAGGCTGTTTGAACAGCACAGGCTGGTCGATCCTGCGCAGGCCATGCCTGTAGCGTTTGGCGTTTTCGGCATACAGACTCACGGCCAGGTCGATCCACTCCGCCTGCCTATCGGGGTCGATCGGCTTGGGGCGGGCGGGGATGCCGAGGGCCAGGTGGCTGGCCGGCACCTCGAAGTCCTCCGGCACCAAGGCCTTGGCGCCGACGACGGAGCCGGCCCGCACCACCGCACGGTTGAGAACGACGGACCCGGAACCCACCAGGCAGCGGTTCTCGACGGTGCAGCCCTCGAGGTGGGCATTGTGACCGACCACGCAGTCGTCCCCGATCACAGTGGCCCACTCCTCGGTGGCGTGGATGACTGTGCCGTCCTGGATCGACGTGCGTTCGCCGATGACGATCCGACCGAAGTCCGCCCGAAGCACCGCACCGGGCCAGATCGACGACTGTGCGCCGATCTCGACGTTGCCGATAACCACTGCGTCCGGGTGGACGTAGGCGTCCGGGTGAATCTGCGGCACGAGTGAGTCGAGGGCATAGACCGGCATAGCTCAGACCTCTTCCCGCCGGCTCGTGCCAGCCTCGACGGGGACGCCGACCGTGACGCCGATGGGGAGCCGCGGCAGCCCGGCATACACGCGCATCGCGTTCCCGCCCAGCACGGCGGCCGCGACATCGTCATCCAGCAGGTCGGCCACCGCCGTAGCATTCTGAGCAGTCCCGGGCACGCCGGGCCAGTCGGTGCCGAAGATCCACCGGCGGGCGAGCCCATCCAGGTCGAACCGGGCGTAGTAGTCCGGCAGTCGCTTGGGCGGCAAGCCCGACAGCTCGATCCATACGGTCTCGTGGGACAGCGCCATGGAGGCCGCCGTGTCATACCACCGGCTCCTGCCGCCATGGGCCAGGACGATGTCGAGGCCGGGGAAGTCCCGGATGACCGGCAGCAGGATCTGCGGGTCGGCGTTCTCGTTGACCGAGCCGGGGAAAGAGCTCGTCCCGCAGTGGACCACCAGCGGTACCTCCCGCTCTTGCAGGACCTGATAGGCGGGATACAAGGACCTGTCGTCGCAACGGAACAGGCCGTGCACAGGGTGCAGCTTCAGGGCGGCGGCACCGAGGTCGAGCTGACGCTTCACCTCGGCGGCGATCGGGCTGTGCAGGTGCGGGTTGACGTTCGCCACCGGGCGGAACCTGCGCGGATTGTGCTCGACGATGGGCAGCAGGTCGTCGAAGGTCTGCATCCCTGTCGCCTCGGGGCTGTACTCGCAGAAGAGCAGCGCGACGTCGACTCCCTGCTCCGCGAAGAGCTCATCGAGCCGTGCGGGACGGGGCAGACCGTCGGCGTCCCATACGTCCTCGAGGATGCCGTCCGGCCCAAAGTCGCGAGCCCACTGGATCCATGCCGGGCGCAGTGTGGCGAGCAGTGGCACATGGACGTGCGCGTCGACAAGAGGTATTCCGTTCAGCACCGTGGATACCTAGTGCCCAAAGATGTTCTGGAGATCCCCGTCATGGATGGAGTCTACGGAGGACTGGCTGGGACTCATCAGTGAACGCCCTGTCCTGTCGTGGTCAAGGACTGCGCGAGCGTCCGGTTGGCGTTGTCGGCGACCAGCTCGCGGACCTTGAAGCGCTGCAGCTTGCCGGTGGCCGTCTTCGGCAGCTCGTCGGCGAAGACGACCGCCCGCGGGCACTTGAAGTGGGCCAGCTCCTGGCGGCACCAGTGGATGAGCTCCTCCTGGGTGACCGGGCCCCGGGTCACCACACACGCCACCGGCTTGACCAGCTCGTCCGAGTCGAGGAACCCGACGACCGCAGCCTCTGCCACCAGCGGGTGCTCGAGCAGCCGGCTCTCGACCTCGCTGGGGGTCACCCAGATCCCGCCGGCCTTGATCAGGTCGCTGCTTCGGCCCATGCAGGTGTAGTAGCCCTCGTCGTTCTCCAGATACGTGTCGCCGGTGTTCAGCCACTCCCCCACGAACACCTGCCGGGAGGCCGCCGTGCGCCGCCAGTAGCCCAGCGCGATGGACTCACCACGCACGTGCAGAGTCCCCGGCTGCCCCTGGGGCACGAGCCCCCCGCTGCCGTCGCGCAGCTGCAGGTCATAGCCAGGCACCGCACGACCGGTCGTGCCCGGGCGGATGTCACCGGGCCGGTTGGACAGGAAGGTGTTCAGGGCCTCGGTGCACCCGATGCCGTCAATGATCTCCACCCCGAAGCGCTCGGTGAACCGGCGCTGCAGCGGAGCCGGCAGCGGCTCGCCCGCTGATGTGGCCAGGCGCACCGAGGCGAACGTGTCATCCGGCAGGTCGCTGGCCATCAGGTGGGCGAAGAAGGTCGGCACCCCGCAGAAGATCGTCGGCTTGTCCTTGCTGACGCGCTCGGCGATGACCTCAGCCGTCGGGCGACGCGGCTCCAGGACCGTGGTCGCCCCCGCGGAGAGGGGGAAGAACGCCGAGTTGCCCAGGCCGTAGGCGAAGAAGAGCTTGGCCACCGACAAACACACGTCCTGCGCCCGGATGCCCAGCACCTGGTCGCCGAAGCACTGGCAGACGTGTCGGATGTTGGCATGACGATGCATCGCACCCTTGGGCGAACCGGTGGTCCCCGACGTGTACAACCACAGGGCCCAGGCATCTTCGTCGGTGGATGCCACGATGCGGTCCTGTTCCGTGCCCTCGCTCCCGAGGGCGATGAAGTCCTCCCACGACCGTGCCGAAGCCGCCGACAGAGCCGGTAGGTCGTTCGAGCCCGCAAGCACGAAGTGCTCCACCTCGGGGACCAGATCGATGGCCGCGGCGACTGCCTCGACATACTCATGGGTCCCGCAGACGACCCGGGCCCCACAGTCGGCAAGGATCTTGGCAAGCTCGTGAGCGCCGAGCATCGTGGAGATCGGCACCGCGACGACACCAGCGCGGAACGCCCCGAGGACACCACCCAGCAGCTCCACGTCATCGGACATCACGAAGACGACCCGGTCGTCGCGGCGCATCCCGAGGCCACGCAACGACGCGGCAACATCACCGCTCAGCTCTGACAGCTCGGCATACGTCAGGGTCCGGGTCCCCCGCACCGCGATCCGCCCGCCCCGGCCCGCCTCCACATGCCGATCAACCAGCCAAGCCGCAGCATTGAACAGAGTCGCCATGTCAGTCCCTCACCGGAAGGCCTGCTGACCGGTCAGGGCCTGGCCGATGACCAGAGCATGCATCTCGCTGGTCCCCTCGTAGGTCAGCACCGACTCGAGGTTGTTGGCGTGCCGCATGACCGGGTATTCAGACGTGATCCCGTTCGCGCCCAGAATGGTCCGGCACTCGCGGGCGATCGCGATGGCCTCGCGGGCGTTGTTGAGCTTGCCCAGGCTGACCTGCTTGGGCGCTAACCGGCCGGCGTCCTTGAGCCGGCCCAGGTGCAGGGCCAGCAGCAGCCCCTTGCCGTACTCCAGTGTCATGTCGGCGAGCTTGGACTGGGTCAGCTGAAAGGCGCCGATGGGCCGGTCGAACTGCTCACGGGTACACGCATAGTCGATCGCCGTCTCCAGACAGTCCCGGGCAGCGCCCATCACCCCGAACACGATGCCGAAGCGCGCCTCGGACAGGCAGCCCAGAGGCCCCGACAGTCCCCGGGCGCCCGGGAGGATTGCGGACGACGGCAGTCTCACGCCTTCCAATACCAGCTCGCTGGTTACCGACGCGCGCAGTGACATCTTGGTGGTGATCTCGTTGGCGGTGAACCCGGCAGTAGAGGTGGGAACCAGGAAACCGCGGATACCGTCGTCGGTCCGGGCCCACACCACCGCCACGTCCGCAACCGAGCCGTTGGTGATCCACATCTTCGTGCCGCTCAGCACCCAGTCGTCACCGTCCCGCTTGGCGAGCGTGCGCATACCAGCCGGGTCGGAGCCATGGTCCGGTTCGGTCAGACCGAAGCAGCCGATCGCCTCACCGGTGGCCATCTTGGGCAGCCACTCCGTACGCTGATCCTCACTGCCGTAGGCGTGGATGGCGTGCATCGCCAGCGAGCCCTGCACGCTGACCAGCGACCTGATGCCTGAGTCACCGGCCTCAAGCTCCAGGCACGCCAAACCGTAGGCGGTCGCCGACATGCCGGCACAGCCGTATCCCTCCAGGTGCATGCCGAGCAAGCCAAGCTCACCGAACTGCTTCGCGAGCTCCCTGGCCGGCAGCTGACCGGTCTGGTACCAGTCGGCCACGTACGGCTTCACCCGCTCGTCGACGAGCTGGCGCACCGCGGCGCGAACGGCCTTCTCCTCGTCGTTCAGCAACGAGTCGATGTCGAACAGCTGATCCGGTGAGTCGGGGCCGGTGTTCTGCTTGGGCTTCATGCAAGATCTCCCTTTGACCAACGTTGTTCTCGAAGGGGCTTTTCGCACATCAGTGAGGTCCCTGTCCTGTGGTGGCCATGACCTGCTCGAGCGTCCGTTTGGCGTTGTCGGCGAAGAGGTCGCGCACCTTGAAGCGTTGCAGCTTGCCCGTGGCCGTCTTGGGCAGCGCATCGGCGAAGATGACGGCTCGAGGGCACTTGAAATGGGCCAGCTCCTCGCGGCACCAGTGGATGAGCTCCTCCTGGGTGACCAGGCCCTCGGTCACCACGCAGGCCACCGGCTTGACCAGCCCGTCCGCGTCCAGCAGTCCGACGACCGCAGCCTCTGCCACCAGCGGGTGCTCGAGCAGCCGGCCCTCGACCTCGCTGGGAGTGACCCAGATCCCGCCGGCCTTGATCAGGTCGTTGCTTCGCCCCAGACAGGCGTAGTAACCGTCGTCGTTCTCCAGATACGTGTCACCGGTGTTCAACCACTCCCCCACAAAGACCTGCCGGGAGGCCACCGTCCGCCGCCAGTAGCCCAGCGCGATGGATTCACCACGGACATACAGGGTCCCCGGCTGCCCCTGGGGCACGAGCTCGCCGGCGGCGTCACGCAGCTGCAGCTCATAGCCAGGCACCGCACGACCGGTCGTGCCCGGCTGGATGTCGCCGGGGCGGTTGGACAGGAAGATATGCAGGCACTCCGTTGACCCGATGCCGTCGATGATCTCCACCCCGAAGCGCTCGGTGAACCGGCGCTGCAGCGGAGCCGGCAGCGGCTC
>Ga0209745_1000196_pt1 | contig 34906 bp, 26 predicted proteins | sample BarGraNGADG00312_FD_184495 | JGI IMG/M metagenome (GOLD analysis project Ga0209745, IMG submission 184495) | Arctic peat soil microbial communities from Barrow, Alaska - Barrow Graham LP Ref core NGADG0004-312 (SPAdes) (version 2) | ecosystem: Environmental > Terrestrial > Soil > Wetlands > Peat... | reverse complement strand
AATATATTCTTTACTGTATTTACTTTTCTTAGGAAGAAACTCAACTGATCTGACAAGGGCTGCAACTACCCAACCGTTTCCTCTCGACCAGTAACAACTCTTACCATTTGGTTCTGTATAGGGTGGAACAAAGTCTTTGTCGCGCCACCAGAGATGATCCACTGTACTATAAAGTCCGGTTGTTCCGTGTTTAAGTTTTGTAAACAGATACATCTCATGCATTCTGTCGTAATAACTGTTATCCTTGTAAATAGAGCCAAGTCTTGCAAATACGGGCATAGCCATCTGTAAGGCATCAATCCAGTTCCAATCATCAATCTTTTCAGTAGAGATCATATTATCGATACTGGCTTTGATATCTTTGATCCTTTCAGCTTTATACCGGTCTATCAGATACAGATCAATATAGGTCTGGCCGCAGCATTGATTATCACCATTTCTGGTTTTTATACCATCGCGTAACCCCCATTTATGAAATTCTCCCCAACGCACTGCATAATTCAGATAAGCAGTATCAGGTTTGAGTTTATACAGGGCCATCAGGCCTTCATAATATACCGCACGTGTCCAAATATTACTTGGTCGCTCACGGTCAGTCATGCTGGGTTTACCTACATCCGGCCATTTATCCATATGGTACTTATTGGCAAGAACCATTGACTCCATGGTCTTTTCCTTAGAGACAGTCTGAGATGAAAGGCTGCTGAAGGAATAAAGTAAAGCACACATAAGGCAGGTGCTTATGCAAAGTCTGGTGATTTTGTTCATAATAAATTTTTCAGATTATAAGTTTGATTATAATAATTAACTCTGTTTTTTAACCTCTTTTGTTTTGTCTCACCCTAAACCGGGCACAGCCAGTTCGCCGCAGCTGAGATATTTTTATTTATTTCTTCTTTGCATACCCTAACAACAAATCAGTCAGATTTTCAGCTGCTTTTCTGTTCTCAAATGTTTCAGGAAGACGATCGTGATCGATATACTCATTATAGATCCAGGGATCACCAATTGCAAAAACATAACCTTTTCCAAACTTGTTTTCAGCCATCAGGACTTTCCCATTTTCAGTAAGAATGGCTTTTGCATTCCCTTTTAAAACAATGTCTGATACCTCTTTAATATAAATTTTTGTAACTCCCTTGAAAAGAGGATGATTGGGTAAGTTCTTACAAGCTCCCATTTCAAAATCAGTACCGGTAACCGGGTGTAATGTTACGTGGTTAAAGGACATTCCAAACTGCGACATAAGCATATTAAGATGTGTGAACTCACAGTTTGGCCCATCGTTAGCCAAAACCGCAAGAACACCACCATCATTTACCCATTTTTTAATTGCACTGATATCATCTGGTAATAAATAGTTTGGTGATGGATTTTCGCTTGTAGTATCAGGATCTACAATTATATAAACATTAATCTTACTTAGAACGCTGGCATCAGGCCTTCCCAATGTCGATAGTTTCGCACCCTTTGCTGTAAATATATCGCCCCAACGGGAATAACCACTTAATTCAGTATCCGTCCACAAATAATGAAATGGCTTTCCGGTTTTAGCATTTGTTTCGTGATTATACCAATTATCCAACCCAACCACTGGCTGAGAGTTTGCATTTTGTACCACGAAACAAAACACAATTATTGACATTAATAAAAAATGTCCTCTGAATTTTTTCTGTTTTCCCATAATTATTTTAAGTTAATATTTTCAAAAATATGAAATATATATGATGAATCAAGCATCTTATCAAACATATTCAAGATTAGTGATGAAGAAACTTCAAGACTAAGAAGAGGTGCTGGGTACCGGGTGCTGGCTCTAGGACTACCCAGAGCCCGGTACCAAGGACCAAGTACCCAATTCAGGAATTCTTCGAACATATATGAGGACCATTTCCAATTGACTAAATATCAATATACTATTTTAGACTTTTTGCAGGAATGAAATTAATTTCTACATTTGGAACGATTTTAATCAGTAATCATTGAATTTAATCAGTTAATTTGAATTATTTGGGAAACTAAAAAGATGGAAGTTTTGTACATAATTACTGAATAACCGTTGGAACTTAAACTTTAACTTAAAAATTTACTCATGAGAAAAATTTTAACATTTATTGCTGCTATCCTGATTACCGGTAGTCTTTTTGCCGGTGGCCTGGTAACAAATACCAACCAGAGCGCTTCCTGGGTTAGACTCCCTGCCAGAAACGCTTCAATAGGAATTGATGCCGTTTATTATAATCCTGCAGGACTTATGAAACTAGAGAACGGATTTCATGTCTCTCTTTCTAATCAGTCAGTTTTTCAATCCAGAAAAATAACAAATGATTATGCAGGACCGGGTGGAACATTCGGCTTGAACAATCATGCATTTGATGGAGAAGTAAAAGCTCTGGCATTCCCTGATGTTTACGCAGTATACAAAATGGATAAACTGGCTTTCTCTGTAGGATTCAGCCCTGTTGGAGGAGGCGGTAGTGCTAAATACGAACAAGGATTACCATCATTTGGAATGAGTCCCTCAGATCTGGTTCCATCACTTGCTGCATCTCAGGGCGCAACCGCATACAGGATGAATGCATATTTCGAAGGGAGTTCAACATTTCTTGGTTTTCAGGCCGGAATATCATATAAGATAAATGATATGATTTCAATAGCTGCAGGCCTTCGTTATGTAACTGCAGAGAATACATATGCAGGAAGCTTAACCGGAATTGAAGTCCAATTACCTTCGGGATGGACAAAAGCCACCACAATAATGACTGGTATTGCTGCAAGTGCCAGTGGAGCAGCTGTAAGTACATCTGCTATTATTACGGCTAATGCTGCCTATGGAAACTTGACTTTAGCACAGGCGCAGGCTGCAACAATTATCAATGCCACACAAAGGGCACAGTTGGAAGGTGGTCTTACATCTTTTGGTTCTCCAACAACTGTTACCATTGCTCAAGCTGACGCAGTATTTAAGGGCGCAGCGGCAAAATACACCGCAACATCAACTCTCCTTGCTGATCAATCAGCTGATGTAGCACAAAATGGAACAGGTTTTGCACCATTTTTAAGTATTAACCTTTCACCATCTGAAAACCTTAATATTGGTATCAAATATGAAATGATCACAAAACTTGATCTTAAAAATAAAACTACAAAAGATCTGTTGATCGGTTATACAGCAACAGGAACACCTATTACAATGTTTCCTGATGGAGCTATGACAAGAAATGACATGCCTGCACTCCTTTCAATTGGGGTAGATTATAAATTGTCTTCCGCTCTTAAATTATCTCTCGGATCTAATTACTTCTTTGATAAATCGGCTGACTATGGACATAAAGTTGATGCTGACCTGAATTCAGCTACACCCACAACTCATATTGATAATAAAGACATCATTGCCAGCAACGGAATGACACTACAGGCAGGTCTCGAATACAATATTTCAGAAAAACTTCTGGTAAGTGGCGGTTATATTTGGGCTAATAAAGGTGTAAACAGTAAATACCAGAGTGATCTTACTTATGGATTAGGAACTCAGACCTTTGGAGCAGGAGGAGCTTATAAGTTTTCTGACAAAGTAATGCTCAACCTTGGAGTAGGATATACTGCTTATAAGAAAGATACAAAAACAGTCGATCATATCTTTTCAGGAACAGGTGCCAACATCACTTCGAATGAAACGTATGAAAAAAATACATTTATGGTTGGAGTCGGACTAGATTTCAGATTCTAAAATAAATTTTTACAGAATAATCCAAAGGCTGATCCGCAAGGATCGGCCTTTAGTATTTTATCCCCTTGTCATTTAGATGCTTAATATACTGAGTTGCTCTAGGGGCATTTGAAGTGGAAAGTCTTTTATACCAAACCATTGCGTTCACTTTATCTCCATCTTCAAGAGCAGCATTAATAATGTTTATATAAAGTAAACCCTCAATCCCAAGATTCTGACTATCAATATTATCAAGAATTGTTTTAAAGAGAATCATATTGTCGGCAGGTATCCCTTTTGATGCAAATGCAAATGCTTCATTAAGTTTTTTATTAAGATCAGCATCCAAAGTAACCCCATAAAATGAAAAACAATTATTGTTGCAGTCTTCAATAATGTCAATCCATTTTGTCCCTGGTTTAAAAGGAGGAAATTCAAGGGTGAATTGAAGCTTTTCTCCTATACTCTTAAATTTATAACTATCGGGGCAGGTTGGAATTCCTAATGACTTCTTTAATTCAAACTTTTTTCCCTCCGGATCAAGCAAATAAATATTCCTGTCTGCACAGAACGTTCCCCCTTCAATCCTGTTTTCAATCGAAAGATGTAAAATGGTTTTGGAAGGAGTTAACTCAACTTTTAATAATTCAAGAGTCTCGTGGCTTTTTAAGGCGTAATTAGGACTAATATATGATTGCGAAAATAAATTTGCATTGGAAAATGCAAAAAAGAAAAAAAAAGCAATTGTTGTTTTAAGATTCATATTAATCTGATTTTGAAAGCGCAATTTATAAATAATTTTCAAAGTAGTTTTACTTTGACAGATTAGAAAAATCAACCTGTTTTTGCCCTTAATCCCTAAAGGGAACAGGTAGATTTTTCAGCTTGCTCCCTTTAGGGTCGGGGCAAACAAGCTGAAAAATCAGATTAAAACGTAATCTGTCAAAGTATAAGTTGAATCAATAAATAAAATCTATGATATTCAATGACTTCACATTAAAAGTAACCAAATTGTAACAAATAAGTAACAAATACATGACCACTGTAACATTAAATGAAGCTAACTTTGCAACAGAGATAATTTTAATTAATTACAGCAAATTCAAGTATCGGAAAAATTAATAATTTAAAGGGATGAAAACAAAGAGGGAAGAATCAATACTCGATATAGTTTCAACATTTGAAGAGATGGCTGATCTTATTCTTACCCAGCTCACTCTTCTCGAAAAATACATGGCAGGGCGGGAACCAGATGAATGCAAACGAATCATATCGGAGATAAGGGAAAATGAAAACAAGATTGATAAATACGAAATTCTTATAAGTGAAAAATTCATAAGTTCAATAGTCCTGTATCAACCAGTTGCTTCTGATATCAGAAAGATCGTTGCAATCTACAGGATGACTATAAACCTTGAACGTATTGGCGATCGTGTTATGAATATTGTCCATTCAATTGAAAATATAGAGAGTACTAAAGAATATAAAGCCATGGCTGATGTAATTTCAGTAATGCTGGTATCTGGTATTTCAATGGTAGAAAAATCTTTGCTTTCCTTTATAAACAACGATAACGAGTATGCAGTCTGGACAATTAAAAATGATGAGATTGTTGATGACATGAACCATAAGCTGCTGAAAAACAGCATCTCTAAAGCCAAAGTGAGCGAAAAAACGAGAGAAATGTTATTAAGCTATATCGATCTGAAAGATATTATTACAAATATTGAAAGAATCGCTGATCATGCCACTAACATTGCTGAGGCTTCAATATATTCGATACAGGGTACCGATATCAGACATTCTGGGCTGGATTCTAATCTTACAATTCACCACGAGGAAATTTAATAACTGAACCATAATGGATCAAAATGGAATACGAATTCTTATAGTTGATGACGAAGAGGACTTATGTGAAATACTCCAGTATAATCTCAACAATGAGGGCTATTCTACAGAGGTAGCTCATTCAGCAGAAGAGGCTCTCAAAAGAGCTCTTGAAAGTTTCGATCTCATCCTTCTTGATGTAATGATGGGTACAATGTCGGGATTTAAGCTTGCCGACAAACTCAGAAAAGAATTGAAGATGGAAATTCCGATAATTTTTCTAACTGCAAAGGATACTGAAAATGACATCCTTACAGGATTCAGTCTTGGCGCCGACGATTACATCTCCAAACCATTCTCTGTTAATGAATTAACAGCCAGAGTGAAGGCTGTTTTGAAAAGATCATATACCGATAAAGTTACTAATAAATCTATTTTGCAGTTCAACGGTATCGATCTCGATACTATCCGCAAAAGAGTGATTATAAATGATGAACGCGTTGAACTCACAAAAAAGGAATATGAGATTCTTAAAGTCCTGCTTGTGAACCAGGGCAAAGTATTTTCACGCGAAGATCTGTTAATGAGGGTCTGGGGGCAAGATGTTATTGTTACTGAAAGGACCGTGGATGTAAATATTACAAGATTAAGGACCAAACTGGGACAATTTGGTACATCACTACGCAACAAGACCGGTTATGGCTACTTTTTTGAATTCTAATTTATTAATTTATCAAAAATGATTGTCAGAAATAAGTTCAGAAATAATCTTTTCATTTATTACTCATCAATATTTGTACTTTTTACACTTTTGGTTCTTAGTTATTTTTACAACAGGGAAAAAGAGTTCAGGATTTCAACCCTAAATGATGAACTTGATAAAATAACCAAAGTAGTTGATAATTATATTCATGCAAATAAAATATATGAGACGGGAAACTGGATTCTAACTGACTCAATCGTTAAACTATTACCACAGGAGAATTTGAGAGTTACAGCTGTAAGTCTTTCCGGAAATGTTCTATATGATAGTTCTGTTCGCAACTGGAAGAGTATGGAGAATCATAATAACAGACCAGAGATAAGTGAATCGCTGTACTCTGATTTTGGAACCGCTATCCGGAAATCTGGTACAACAAGTGAAGAATACTATTATTATGCTAAGTATTACAATAATTATTATTTAAGAGCTGCAGTAGTTTACGATATAAAAATTATCAATTTTCTCACAGCTAAAAAATATTTCCTTGTTGTAGTAACTCTCTTATTTGTAGGGATATGGTTGGTATTGCTGATAATCACAAATAAATTCGGAAAATCAATTGATCAATTAAAGGAGTTTGCTGTAAGAGTTGGTAATAATGAACCTTTTGACTTCAGTTCAAAATTTCCAAAAAACGAACTAGGTGTAATTGGAGAAGAGATTCTTGGGATTTATAATAAGATGTTAAAAACACAAAATGATCTGGCAAATGAAAAAGAAAAACTGTTCAGTCATCTTAATGCATTAAATGAGGGAATCGCCTTTTTTTCAAATGATAAAGCAAAAATTCTCACAAATAACCACTTCATTCAATTCATGAATATGGTGTCAGGAGAGCTTACAATATCTTCAACTAATTTTTTCAAAGTATCTGAGTTTTCCCCGGTAATTGAATTCATTGAAAAGCAGTCAGGCACTGACAGAAAATCGTCAGACTTACCGAAGATGGAATATCGGATTGGCAAGAATGGAAAGTTCTTCAGAGTTCAGTGCGTTATATTTCATGATAATAGTTTTGAGGTTATTCTGAGCGACATTACGGTATCTGAGAAAGGTCGTTTAATTAAGCAAGAGATGACATCAAATATTGCACACGAGTTAAAAACTCCGGTCTCTTCTGTTAAAGGTTATATTGAAACTCTCATTAAAGAGCCCGGAATGGAACCGGAAAAGCAAAAATATTTCCTGGAAAAGGCTTTGGCCCAGAGTGACAGGCTAACAGGTCTGATTAATGATATAGTCGTTATAAACAAAATAGAAGAAGCCGGGAATACATTTTCCAAGGAGAGAATAAGTGTAAGGGAAATTATGCGGGAGGTAAAAGATAATTTCAAGTCAGCTATTGAATCAAAAGGAATTAAAGTTGAAGTGAATATAAAAGATGATGTATTTATTATGTGTAATCGTTCACTCATAACCTCTGTCTTCCAGAACCTTCTGGAAAATTCGGTTAACTATTCTGGTAACAACACCACTGTATCAGTTGAGCTGTATAATGAGGATGATAAATTTTATAATTTCTCTTTTTCCGATAATGGAGTTGGTATTCCTGAAGAGCATCTTGGACGGGTTTTTGAACGCTTTTATCGTATCGATTCGGGCAGGTCGAGAAAGAGTGGGGGTACAGGACTTGGTCTCGCTATTGTCAAAAATGCAATATTGCTTCACAAGGGAGATATTCAGGTAAGAAATAAAACAGGAGGAGGGTTAGAATTCCTTTTCTCGCTTCCAAAATAAAAATTGGTTGAATATCAACCAAACCGTCCGGAAATATAATCTTCAGTCTGTTTTTTAGCCGGATTGGAGAAAATTACTTCAGTCCTGTTCATTTCAACAAGATCGCCCATATAGAATAATGCTGTAAGATCACTTGTTCTTGCCGCCTGCTGCATGTTATGAGTGACAATAATTATAGTGTATTCCTTCTTCAATTCATGGATAAGTTCCTCAATCTTTGCAGTTGAAATTGGATCAAGCGCGCTGGCCGGTTCATCCATCAGAATTATCTCGGGGTTAACTGCAAGCGACCTGGCAATGCAAATACGCTGCTGCTGTCCTCCGGAAAGGCTTAAAGCTGAGTTAAACAACCTGTCTTTCACTTCGTCCCAGATAGCCGCCTGTTTTAATGAATGTTCTACTATTTCATCAAGAACTTTCTTCTGACTGATACCATTAATTCTGGGACCAAAAGCAATATTATCATAAACAGATTTTGCAAAAGGATTGGATTTCTGAAAAATCATTCCCACCTTCTTTCTCAGGTTAACAACATCAATATTTTTATCATATATATTTATGTTATCGATATACACTTCCCCTTCAATAGTAACATTGTCAATCAGATCGTTCATGCGGTTAAGTGTCCTGAGGAAAGTAGATTTACCACATCCCGAGGGTCCGATAAATGCAGTTACCTTCTTTTCCGGGATATCCATTGAAATCTTTTTTAATGCCTGATTCGTCCCGTACCAAAGTGATAGGTCCTTTATTTGTACTTTAATATCGTTCATGAAAAGTTAGTTATTTGGCTCTTTTTCTTATTCTGTATCTTAATATAACTGCAACTGCATTCAATGAAAAAGTGAGAAGCAATAATACGAGTGTCGTAGCAAATTGAATTGGCATTGTTGCATCGACATTTGACGACTGAGTCGACATAATATATATATGGTATCCGAGCGACATAAACTGGTCGCTTAATGAATGTGGCAGATCAGAAAGGAAATATGCAGCACCTGTAAACAGTATCGGAGCAACTTCCCCGGCACCACGGCTGACAGCCAAAATTGTTCCTGTTAATATCCCCGATACAGAGCCTGGCAATACCACGCTCCTGATAGTCTGCCACTTTGTAGCACCAAGAGCCAGACTTGCTTCGCGCATCTCCCGTGGGATAGTTCTTATTGCTTCTTCTACAGAAACTATAACAACAGGAAGAGTCAAAAGTGCCATAGTAAAACTCGCCCAAAGTATGTTTGGCTGTCCCCATCTGAGTTCACCTCCATTAAGAAGGACATCCATGTTCTTCCCAATAAAACTTATAAAAAATCCCAAACCGAAAAGCCCGAAAATTATTGATGGGACAACAGCAAGTGTTTTCACAGCAAACCTTATTGTTTTCGCAATCACAGATTTTTCGTTGGCATACTCTGCAAGATATATTGCAGTGATTACTCCAAAAGGGACAGCTGCAATAGCCATTATTATAGTCATTACGGCTGTTCCTACGATTGCAGGAAATATACCTCCCTTGGTCATTCCATCCTTCGGAAATTCTGATAAAAATGTCCAGTTCAGATTTGGCCATCCGCCGACAATTGTAATCGCCAGAATTGACACAATTATGAATATTATTACCAGAACAGAAACTCCTGTAATTCCTTCAACTATAGTATCTTTTATATTTCTGTTCATTTCTGACTTCTTTCTGATTATTCAGACGCGATGCATCGCGTCTCTACTGTTGATTGTTTTTTGAGACGCAAAATTTTGCGTCTCTACTACTTACTACCCACTATTTACTATTTACTACTTACTTCTTGAAACCTACTCCTAACCTTTTTTTGCCCCCTGCCCTTCTGAATACACCATTTTACCTATGACCCATTTTCCTTGTTTTGCCAACCCTTCTTATCACTCCTTGTTTTTTAGCCCCCTGCCCCCTAAAGGGGGTTAATTCACTATCATTTAGAATATTACACTTCTAAACCCAGAAATTATCTACTTAATGAAGTTGTACCCCTTTTATACTTATTATATAGTTCACTTTTGTCTTTTTACTTTTGTCTTTTGTCTTCGGAACTAATTACTTTTTTGACTGATATCGTCTAATTACCATATTTTTAAAATAAAATTCCGCTAAAGCATTTAGAAGAAACGTGAAGATAAAAAGTAAAGAACCAATTAAAAATAATACATTATAATGAGTATCGCCGAATACGACTTCTGCCATCTCTGCACCGATTGTGGCTGATAATGTTCTTACAGAATCGAACGGATTCATTGATATCATAGCAGCGTTTCCGGTAGCCATAAGTGCAATCATTGTCTCACCAAAGATCCTTCCGACACCTAATACTACTGCAGCAAATATACCAGGAACAGCAGCAGGCAATACAACATAAAATGCAGTCTGTCTTCTGCTGGCGCCTAAGCCAAGACTTGCTTCCGTAAATGTCTTTGGTACAGCAGTTAAAGCATCCTCAGTCAGAGTGTAAATAATCGGTATTGCAGCAAGACCCATGGCAATTCCACCAACAAAGCCGTTTAAACGGCTGGCATAACCGAAAATGTTCTGAAATACTGATGCCATGACCATTAAGGCAAAAAAGCCGATAACCACCGATGGAAATCCTGCAAGAAGTTCAATTACAGGTTTTATAATCTCTCTTACACGTGGCTTTGCGAACATTGAAGTGTAAATTGCTGCCAGTATTGATAAGGGGGCTGCGAAAAGCAATGCAATCAAAGTTACTTTCAGTGTACCAAGAAACAGAGGCCAAAGACCATAGCGAGGATTATCTGATACCGGCATCCATGTGTTTGAAAGAAGAGAAGAAGAAGGTTTCTCATTTGACGATTGTTTCCTATTTGAATTATCGACCTGTTTGTCAACCATTTTTGCAGTTCCATTCTCAGCGCCACCATAACTTTCCTGCACAAGTGTTTCAGTAGCTACTTTCTCAACTTTATCCATTTTAAAAATCGGAAAAGCCTCGCGAAAAACAAAAATAAAGATCAGAACAACCACAGCAATTGAAAGAAATGCAACTGCCTTAATTACCTTCTCAGCAAACCAGTCCGAAAAACGAAACTTCTTTTTATTGAAGGTAATTATATCCTTTGCTGAATTCTGCGAGCGACTATTTAATCTCAAAAGATTCTTAATGCTTGATTTCACTTTTGTCTTTTTACATTTTAAAAACCCACTCCTAATTTCTCCCTCTATTTTTCGCCCCCCTGCCCCCCTAAAGGGGGGTTAATAGGGTGCTATTTAGATTATTATAATATAATCCAAAGCGACGAATCAATCCCCATATCCCATTTACCATATCCTTTCTTCACTTTTGTCTTTCTATTTTCGTCTTTTGTCTTTTATTAAACGTCAAACTTGCCAGTGATTTACTGACAAGCCGACTTTAACTAACCTAACCTAAAACTAACCTATTTGAAAAATACTATTTATAAGGGAAGTATCCTACTTCCGTAACTACCATCTGACCTTCTGAACTCAATATCCAATCGATATATTTTTTAGTCTCACCTGTAGGCTTGTTTCTAAGATACATATAAAGATAACGGGTTATTGGATATTCACCTTTACCAATTGATTCCTTAGTAGGAACATAAGCAGGACTATTAGCATCTTTTTTAACTTTGGCGTACCTTACTCCAACTGCATAGGCTGCGCCGCCGTAACCAATACCATTTACATCTTTTTTAACTGCATTTACAACAGCAGCTGTACCAGGTAATGACTGAACGCTGGCTGCATAATCTGCTCTCACAACTTCATCATGAAAATAAGTATATGTTCCTGAACTGTTTTCACGTCCGTATAGTCTGATCGGTGCATCAATTCCACCAACTTCTTTCCAATTTTTAATTTTAGTAGTATAAATATCACTTAACTGCTTCAAGGTAAGCTCCTGAACTTTATTAGATTCATTCAGGAATATTGTTACTCCATCTTTCGCACAAGGAATAGAAACACCAAGAGTGTTGTAACGACCTTTAAGCTTTTCAATTTCTGTCTGTTTCATAGGACGACTTGAATTACAGATATCAGTTGTTCCGTTGATAAGAGCTGTTATTCCGACACCTGAGCCACCGCCTGTAACCTGAATTGAAGCAGCAGGATTGCTTTTCATATAAAGTTCTGCCCATTTCTGAGCCAGAATAACCATTGTGTCAGAACCTTTTACAGTAATCTTTGCCTGTGAAAATCCTGTTGCTGTAGCCATAACGACCATGATCAGCATTATTGAAAGAATTTTATTGTTTTTCATATTATATAATTTTATTGTTTTATTGTTTTATTGTTTGCTGAGACGCAAAATTTTGCGTCTTTACTGTTTGATGAGACGCAATATTTTACGTCTCTACGTATTAAAATTTCGCCTGTATCCTTACTCCAAGTGTATTACCATAAGTAACATCCATATAATTTGCCGGACGTGAAGCATTAACTTCAAATTTAGGCATTTCATAATTCACCGTGATCCTGATAAAGTCATTCAGATAATGTTGCCATGAAACTGTAAGAGTTTTGCAACTAACTGCTGATCCTGCTGCATCACCAGATAATTTGGTATTCGGATCATAGTAATCATATCTTGCAACCAACTGATTCTTAGTACCAATATTTTTTATCAGATAGAGGTAATAGCCTGCAAAACTGTTTAGTTTATTTGCAGCTCCCAGCTTTGTTGCTGTTGACGCATTAGATGCCGGCGCTGCTGTTGTACTAGCAACTGAATTTGTACCAGCAATATATTCTCCTTTTATTGCCATCCCTCCCAGAACATCAGCAAATATCTGAACTTCACCACCGAACCACTTCTTGTCGAGGTTATGACCTATGTTTACGCTATCTAAAGTTCCGTCGCTATTTGAAACATAAGGATTTATTTTTGCTTTGTTCGAACCCATGTAGGTATTGCCTCCAAAATCAATTCCTATACCGGCATCCGGAAGTTTAACTGAATAAACCAAACGTGCCATAATATCTTTTTCTGAATCAACATCTTTTGCCTGAGTTCCTGTAAAGTTTCCATTCATTGCCATTAACTGAAATTTTAGGGGAATTTTTGATCCGATATACTCAAGTTTCAAGCCTATTTCCCTTTCACCAGGATAAATAGCCCTGATTACTCTTGAGCGCTCAAGAACTTCTCTCTGACTTGAAGAATACTCAACCTCATAATTTGGTCTGTTCATCTGACCGGCCCATAATGTCCAATCTTTAAATTTTGGAATATTTACAACAGCATAGGCATCCTTCAATGCAAGAGCACCTGTGCTGAAATCAGGTTGCAAAACAAATTTAACACCATCAAGTGCCTCATAAGTGAACTTTACTCTAACTCTCCTTAGGTAGAAAGTATTTGTTGGCTCATTAGTTACGACTCTGTTTTTATCGTAGAGTTCCCATTGCGACTGAATATATCCTGAGATTTTAATCTTATTCAGTTTACTTAGATCTGCTTCATTAACCAATACTCTTTCATCCAAAGCAGTTAGTTTGCCATCATGTTTTTCGATTACCTCTTTGAGAGAATCAATAGTTTGTGTCTGTGAGTATCCATAAACTGATACTAAAGTAAAAAATGTAATTGTTAAAAGTTTCTTCATTTTCATTATGTTAAAATTAATTGATTTTTCATGATACAAAAATCATGTATCATTATTACACACAGATTGCAAAGAGATTAAGTAATTGTTACAAAAAGAGGTTAGTGTAAGTCTTTTGGCAGAAGTTAAAACCAGTAACCAAAATTTGCTGAGAAAGTCGGAACTTTGGTTGAATTTGAGTATCCCAGAATTACATCAATAGGCCCAAACACCGTTTTAACGGAATAGTTAAGTCCTCCTCCCAATATTATCTTACTTCCTGCCGATTTAAATATACCGCTGCTTTGGTAAAGGCTATTGGCCAGAATTGAAAAATAATGCTTTTCAGATAACCTGAACCTCAAACCTGCAAGCCCCGAAAGCGCAAATTTATCAACCAGATTAACCGGAGAAAGACCAATGAATGGAATATGATAATCAAAATATTGTGAATAGGGTGCACCTCCTGCTATTGTACCTTTGAAAATGGGAAACGTAGAACTCAGAATAGTACGATTATAGATATTTAGCAGAATAGTTGTTGTTTTTGAAACAGAAATAAAATTCCGCATCCGGAATAAAAATATGTGACTAACCTTGTTGGTTCCATTAAATTGCCCCTGAAGTGAGTATTCGCTGTAAAGCTCAATCCCTTTCCGGGGGAAATAATAGTCATCAAGGTTATCTATAGCGAGGTATCCATACAAATTAGTCAGGAAGCTGTTTTTCTGATAGTTAACAATATCTGTACTGCTCTTGCTGAAAATGTCTCCGCTATAAAACTCTTCCCTCAAACCAAGACCAAGTGTATTCTGATGAAGAAATCGCCTATATACATATAACGCCGCTGATGAATAAAACAAATTGGCCGCAAACAGCTTTTCACCATTGTTATAAATATTATAGTTCTGATACTTCCCTTTAATTTCAATCCCTGCAACCGGAAAATTGCCCCGGTTGGTTTCTGCTAAGAAATTGATGCCAGGATTTGCTGACAGTTCTGTGCTTAGTGAAACCTGGCCAAAACGTTTTCCGTAATTTTTACCTGTAAGATTCAGCATGAGCGCTGCAGCATCTGTTGTATTTACTTTAAATCCGACATATTGAGTAGTAACACTTTTCTCTGTTATATTCAGATTAAGAGTTTTGCCATCAGGATTATCATAAAGGTTAAAATAAATTTTATCAAATATTCCATAACCATAAAGCTGGTTTATTACGTCTAATATATCATCGTATGAGTAGTACCCGGGCATTTTCATATCAACACTTCTCAGCAGGAAACCTGCATCAATTTTAAATTTCCCTTGTAAAGAGAAATTTGTAATTAACCATTTTGGAGGAGAAACGTAGTTTTTTGTTATGTTCCGCGATTGAAGATTATTATCGTGTTTTAGTTTCCGGATTTTCTCTCTCATTTTTCCGGCCGCTTCTTCGCCCCTTGTAATCAGAGAGTCTACAGCTTCATTGCTAAAACTTGTCATTGAATAACCGGAAATATCAGGTTTAATTATCAAATCACATAGCCTGGAATTTACAGAGTCTTTATATTGATCGAGGAAACCAATAAGCTGAGTAAAGACATTCTGAATTGATTTTATTTTATCTCTGTCATAGAATTCTTCCGATATGTCAACTCCGATGATTATATCAGCTCCCATTTTTTTGGCAACATCTACAGGAAAATTATTTACCACTCCACCATCAATAAGAACCAACCCTTCCCGTTCGGGATACTGAAAAATACCGGGTACGGCCATACTGGCAAACATGGCAGTTGGTAACGACCCACTTGTCATAATTACTTCTTTCCCGGTTTCCAGATTAGCTGCAACACAAGCAAATGAGATTGGAAGTTTTCTGAAATCCATATCAATGGGAACGTTTCCTGCAAGACCACAAAGTAAATTCAATACATTTTGTCCTTTTATTACACCCTGCGGAAGTGAAATTTTTTTCTTTTCGTCAACCTGTAGGGTGAACAAATACTTTTGCTGAAGTGCACGGTCAGCTTTTGAAAGATAAAATCGCGGGAAGTCATCAAAGAGAAGAGATTGCCAGTCCTGTGATTTGCAAATATCTTCCATTTCTTTAGCAGTGTAACCAAGCGAATAGATTCCTCCAACCAGACCTCCGATGCTTGTCCCTACAATTATATCGATAGGAATTCCTTCCTCTTCAAGCACCTTAAGTACACCAATATGCGAAAACCCCTTTGCCCCTCCTCCACTAAGTACTACTGCAACTTTCGGACGATGAGCCACTTCGGGTGCAGGTTGTCCTAATATCGCTTTCAGAGGAAGCATCAATAATAAAATAACCAGACACAGGCGCCTTTTAAACACAAATATGTTATTAAACATATTATTAAAGATTTTTAAAGACATCAAATTTACTAAGAAATCTTTAAAATCAACATCTACGAAACATCAGTGTAGAAATAAAAAGTATAAGTCTGGAAATTGTATTCTTAAATAACATATATTGCCACTAAGGCGCAAACCTGCCTGACGGTAGGCAAAGGCGCTAAGCAGTAAGTGGCTTTAATAATAAATGATTATATTTCCTTCCTTTAAAAACAAAACTATTGAAATGAACAATAAATGGTTGATATGGGCAACAGAACTGCAATCTATAGCACAATCGGGACTAACATTCTGTGAAAATGATTATGACCGCGACAGGTATGAAAAAATAAGGAGCATTACAATTGATATTCTGCATGAGTACACCGATATCGACCACCAGAAAGTAAGGGATATGTTTGGCTCTGAGTCAGGTTATCAGACACCTAAGGTCGACATCAGAGCGATTGTATTCAAAGAAGATAAAATACTTCTGATAAAGGAAAAAATAGACGGTGCCTGGGCAATGCCCGGAGGCTGGGCCGATGTGAATACTTCTGTTAGTGAATCAGCTGTGAGGGAATGTTCAGAAGAGGCCGGGGCAACTGTCAAACCAAAGAGGATAATTGCTATTCACCAGGCAAGTAAACATAATAATCCATTATACCCTTTTACTATTTATAAGATTTTCGTCGAGTGTGAACTAATTGAACATAATTTTCAGGATAATACAGAAACCCTCGAATCTGGTTTCTTTTCAATAGACTCATTACCTGCTCTTTCCACCGACAGAACCAGCCAGCGTCAAATTGAAATGGCTTTCGAAGCCAGGAAACATAAAGTATTTGAAACTCTTTTTGATTAACGCGAACCCCGTTCCCAAGGGGTAATAAAATATTAGTTTTCCAGAGACAGATATTTTCCCTTCAACCCTGTAACTTCTCCGATTATTGCCGAAGAAGTCAAACCTGCAGCATGAAGATCTTTCAGTACTGACTCAACTGAGCATGGGGAAACGCACATTAAAAGTCCTCCTGATGTTTGCGCATCGAACGCAATCATTTTAAGGTTATAGTCCAGGACAGGACTCTCATGAAGATGCTCCTCTACAAATTCGAGGTTTCGGAATAAGGCTCCCGGAATGCAACCATCATCAACAAGAGTATAGACATTCCCGATCAGAGGGACTTTTTTCATTTCGATCTTAATTGAAACTTTGCTGGCTTTTGCCATCTTCATTGCATGACCTGCAAGTCCGAATCCGGTAACATCAGTGGCACACTTAATATTATGTTTCTTCATGACATCGGCACCGGATTTATTAAGCAGTTTCATGAGTCTCTTAGCCTCATTAACATCTGCCTCATTTGCCAAACCGAGCCTCTGGCCTGCCATAATTATCCCCATCCCAACAGGCTTCGTAAGAACCAAATAATCATTTGATTTAGCTGCGGCATTTGTTATAACTTTCTGAGGATGAATATACCCGACAACAGCGAGTCCGTATTTCGGAGGAAAATCATCAATTGTATGTCCACCAATTATCCTTACACCGGCTTCTGTTGCTTTATCGAAACCTCCCTTAAGTATCTCAGCATAAGCATCCATGGGTAGTTTCGCGGCCGGAAACATCATAATATTGAGAGCCAGTACCGGATCGCCACCCATCGCATATACATCACTTATTGAATTGGCTGCCGCTATCTGTCCGAATTCATAAGGATCGCTGCAAACGGGAGGGAAAAAATCGGTAGTCAGAACAAGTGCGAGCTCATCATTTACTTTGTAAACGCCCGCATCATCTTGAGTGTCAATATCCACCAGGATGTTCGGATCCTTTGGGAGCGGAAGGTATTTTAGAATTTCTTCGAGCTGTTTTGGAGAGATTTTAGCTGAGCAACCACCATATTCAACCATCTCAAGAAGATCAATTTTCATTGTTGTAAGGAATTAATTCAAGGCCTTATTACATTTCCTGATGAAGCCATAATTTCAGCAATAGAGTACATATTGCTTAAGGTTCCGGCAGCAACAATATTTTCGATTTTGTAGTAGTTCACACATGTAGCGCATAGGTGTATCTCAACTCCCATCTTCTCAAGATCCGATATATGATCAATAGCAGGTGAATCTTTCACAGCCAGAGTTACTCCCTTATTATAGAACACCATATGCTTAGGTAACTTATCAAGATCTTTCAGGGCTTTAATAAAATTAATTATCAAAAGGTGTCCAAGTTCTTCATCACCCTCTCCCATTTTATCTGATGTAATTGCCACCACATAGTTTCCTTTTTCGAAATGTGATATCTCTGGTGTGCAATAATCCTCCGTTTTTGATGAAACAATATCACCAGCTGTTTTTGTAACTTTTAGTGACCAAACTCCTTCTGACTCACTAATCTGCAAGTCAGCTTTATTATCTTTAAGAAAGCGGCTTAGATTGTCAAATGATGTTTTATTATCAGTTAATACCATGAAAGAGTCGCCCGCAGAGATTTCCTTAAGAACCTTCTTTGCTGCAATCAATGGGGCCGGACACAATTGTCCCTTTGTATCAACTATTCTCATTAGATGAAAATTAAAATGAACTGCAAAAGTACAAAAGAAAAATTTGAAATATTACAGATTAGAAAAAGGTACTAAATTTAAACCTTCAATAAAAAAATTCTCCGAATCCCGTAAACCCTTTTGTCCTTAATCTTATCCTATCTACTCATCTTTTTAATTATTTACAACTATGTAAGAGGGAGATTCCTCGCTTCGCTTCGGAATGACAATTTATCATTTTATGGAGGAGGGGGAAGTGGTGGCGGTAGTGAGGAACCGAGTCCCGCTCAGGCGGAACGATCTCAGAGTAGGTAATCCCAAAATAGTTTAACCAAAATTCTTACATTTACATTTATAATTATGGCTAAAATGAAAAAAGGAAAATTTACATCATCGCTTGTCTTGCTACTTCTTGTTTTCCAAATTTTATCGGCACAAAATATTGATAAAAGTTCTCTTACAGGTTCCTGGCTTGGGAAAATAAACACCGGCGCAGTTCAATTAAGGGTGGTTTTTAATTTATCGATAGCCGGAAAAGACAGTCTTGTTGCAACTCTCGATAGTCCTGATCAAGGTGCCAAAGGGATAAAGCTTGGACCTGTAACCTATACCGGTGAATCAATAAAAATTTCTGCAGGAGCAATGCTGGCTGAGTATAACGGAACGATAAAAAACGATACTCTTATTGAAGGTACCTGGAAGCAAGCCGGAGCAACCATGGTTCTTAATCTTGTAAAACTTAAAAACGCATTTACGCTCAACAGGCCACAGGAGCCTAAACCACCTTTCCCATATACTTCTGAAGATGTGACTTTTACAAACGATAAATTCAATATAAAACTCGCTGGATCCCTGACAATTCCTGCAGGAGCAGGTCCGTTTCCGGCTGTTATTCTTATAACAGGTTCAGGTCCGCAAAACAGGAATGAAGAGTTAATGGGTCATAAACCATTTTTGGTAATAGCTGATTACCTGAGTCGTAATGGAATTGCGGTTCTCAGATTCGACGACAGAGGTGTCGGCAAATCTCAGGGCACACAGTTAAACGCAACCTCTGCCGATTTCGCCACTGACGTTGATGCTGCATTTAATTTCCTGAAGATCTATTCAAATATTTCACCAAAAAAAATAGGATTAATGGGACACAGTGAAGGCGGATTAATTGCACCAATTGTTGCCTCTGCGAACCATGACATTGCGTTTATAGTTTCATTGGCCGGACCTGGTGTAACAGGACAACAGATAATTATCAGACAGTCTCAGGACATAAGCAAACTATCGGGAATAAGCGAGGAAAAGATCAGAAAATCTACCGAGACAAATAAAAAACTCTATGCTGTTCTCAGAAAAGAGAAGGATGATAAAAAGGCAGAAGTAAAAATTCTGGCTATATACAAAGAGATACTGGAAAAGGATAAAACTTCAAAAGAAGATACGGAAAAAGCTCTGGCTCAGCTTAAAGCAACCTTTGGAGCTGCTTCCTATCCCTGGTTCAGATATTTTCTGTTTACCGATGCAGCAACTTTCTGGAAAACGGTTACATGTCCGGTTCTTGCACTAAATGGAGAAAAAGATACCCAGGTCGCAGCAGATGAGAACCTGCAGTCGATCGAAAAGGCATTAAAATCTTCAGGAAATAATTCGGTAAAAACATTAAAGCTGCCCGGGTTGAATCATCTCTTCCAGCACTGTAAAACCGGTCTGCCGTCAGAATATGGAAATATCGAAGAAACGTTCTCTCCTGAAGCCCTTAAAATTATTTCTGATTGGATTTTGGCTTTATAGGAATTTCAGCCAGCTTTTTCAGGACCATTCTGCTTCGCGCCTGTATTGCACCGGATTCTTCTCCCTGTAGAAGATTTATCGATACAGATAGCTCATTTGCCAGTTCCGGATAAATTAAAGCGAGTCTGTATAAAATTTCCATTGAATATGCTTTAATAGCAATTGCTGAAAATCCTGATCTGAGTGCATTAAAACAATGATCTGCAAGTATTCCATGGTGTTTTATGTTGATTTTATTTACATCGCCCAGAGATATGATTCTCAGAAAACATCTCTGAACACCTTCGTTATCAAGTTTGTCCAATGATTCGATTATCGTAGTTAAACCCGGAACAATCATCTCAGGATATTGGTCACAAACTTTGGTAAGTGTCCACGACGCACGGAAAGCAAGTTTTCTGTCTGCAGAAAATGAATATTCAATAAGCTTTTTGAAAATAGCCGGATTCTCAATCGCTGATGTTGCAACCCATTCAGCCTCCTGCATACTCATCATATTATTAACCATAGCCTGAAGGTCAACATCTGATTTAGTATCGGCTTCTGCTTCAGAATTATACGGGATCTCAGAAATATTTTTGAATTTTATATATTCAAGGTAACTTTTTGCAACAAATACATCGGCTTCGGAAAAATCTACCGCAATCAATTCTGCAATATGTAACCATTTAAAATCTACATGTTCGGAAAGAAAAGGCAATTCATAAAGAGTATCGCAGACAAACGGGATAAGCCTGATCTTTTTGTTTCCATAGTCGTGCATAACATCAGCAAGTTTTCCACAGATGACAATATCGATCGATAACTCCTCTGACACCTCCCTGATAACACACTCCTCCTCTGTTTCACCTTTAATAAGTTTACCTCCGGGGAATTCCCACTTCATGGGGTGATCTGTAAATTCTCCTCTCTGGACAATCAACACCTCGTTCTCTTCATTCCTAATTACAGCACAGGTAACACTAATCATAATTGGTTGGAAATAACCCCCTTCCCAACCTTCCCCCAGGGGGGAAGGAGGAAATCATCCCGCAGTGCGGGACAGATAGGAGAGTAAACGGTACAAGATAAATTACTAAAAAAGATCTTCATACAAAGGAATAACAAGCAAATATTCAAATTTCATCTCAAGGTGATCAATCTTGCAGGCATAATGGTGCAATCCATTTGTGACAACAAGATATGGCACTTTGAACTTCATATTATAAGTCGCTATCTGCTCAAACACTGTTTCGTCAATTTTAACATCGGGAGATTTACATTCTACAATCAGAATCGGTTCTCCTGTCCGGCTATGAACAAGTATATCAACACGCCTTCTTAATTTATTGAATCTGAAAAGTACCTCAATTCCAAGAAGTCCGGCAGGATATTTCCCCTCATTTATAAGATATTGAATAAAATTCTGTCTTACCCATTCTTCAGGAGTCAGCTTAACGTATTTTCTCCTTACCGGGTCGAGGATCATTTCGTTTCCCTCTTTCCCGGTTATTTTGAATGAATATTGGGGCAGATTTAACTCTTTCAAACTAGTACAGTATTTTTAGTCATCATATTTTAAAAGTCATTTGCTTACAAATATATTCAGTTAATTTATAAGTGCCTAGAGTTTGGAGTGCCTAGAGTGCCTAAAGTAATATATTTGAAACCATCTTTTACAATTCATGAACCAAAAATAGCTTGGTATATTTTTGAATGATACAATTACAATAAATCTGTTTAATTTTGCTGAAATTCATTTTTATATTGAACTTTAGGCACTTCGAACTTTAGCTCACTTTAAGTACTTTTTTATGAAAACCAAAGAGGAAATTGTTGATAACTGGCTTCCGCGATATACAGGTAAAGCGTTAAATAGCTTTGGAAAATACTTTCTATTGACTAATTATAACTATTACGTTGATCTTTTTGCAAAATGGAATAACGTTCAGGTAGAAGGGAAAGATAAAAACATGCCAAGTGCAACGGCAGGTGGCATTACAATTATAAATTTCGGTATGGGCAGTCCGAATGCTGCAACTATTATGGATCTTTTAAGTGCGGTGAATCCAAACGCGGTTTTATTTCTTGGCAAATGTGGCGGACTGAAAAAGAAAAATACTCTTGGCGATCTTATACTTCCAATTGCAGCTATAAGAAGCGATGGTACTTCAAACGACTATCTACCGATTGAAGTTCCTGCACTTCCCTCTTTTAAACTTCAAATTTCAATCTCTGCCGCCATAACAAGGTTTAACAGAGAGTATTGGACCGGTACTGTCTATACAACAAACAGAAGGGTTTGGGAGTATGATGACAGGTTCAAAAAATATCTCGTAAAAACACGTGCAATGGCTATCGATATGGAAACTGCAACAATTTTCACTGTCGGTTTTGCTAATGAAATCCCTACCGGAGCACTCCTGCTTGTATCTGACCAACCAATGATATCTACCGGAATTAAAACTGAAGCCAGCGATGTAAAAGTCACAAATGATTTTGTTGAGATTCATCTTAAAATAGGAATCGATTCACTCCGGGAAATTATTGATAACGGGGTCTCTGTTAAACATCTAAAATTCTGATGATGGCAGTTACCTATGAAGAGATAATTTCCGGACTAAAAAAACGAATCTTTAAACCAGTTTATTTTCTGGCAGGAGAAGAGACGTATTATATTGATCTCATTGTTAGTTATATAGAAGATAATGTCCTTCCCGAAGAGGAGAAGGCATTTAACCAGATAATCGTTTATGGTGATGATACTAATATAAATGCAATAATAGATACTGCCAGGAGGTTTCCAATGATGTCGAGTCACCAGGTAGTGATCATCAAAGAAGCACAATCACTAAAAAAAATTGAGGAACTTGCCATTTATCTCGAGAAACCGCTTCTATCAACAATCCTCGTATTCAGTTATAAGTACAAAACTCTTGATAAAAGAACAAAGCTCTATAAGCTGCTTGAGAGTCATGCTATATATTTTGAATCTGCAAGAGTACGTGATTACCTTATTCCTGCATGGATTGAGCGGTACCTTATGACGAAAGGAATTAAATGTGACCCCAGTGCCAGCGGAATGCTCACAGAATTCCTTGGTACTGATCTGCATAAGATTGTAAATGAACTGGATAAGCTTATTATCTCTCTGCCGGCAGCGAAACCTGTAATCACAACCTCATTAATCGAAAAAAATATTGGAATAAGCAAGGACTATAACAATTTCGAATTAATGAAAGCTATAGGAGAAAAAAACATTCTCAAAGCTAACATGATAGTTCAATATTTTGCAAACAATCCGAAAGACAATCCGATTACTCTCTCAATTGCATCCCTTTTCGGATTCTTCAGCAAACTGCTTACATACCATTATATGACCGACAAATCAAAAAACAATGTTGCAGCAGTACTTAAGGTAAACCCCTATTTTGTAAAAGACTATGAAACTTCCGCAACGAAATATAATGCGACTAAGACAATGCAGATTATCAGTCTTTTACGTACATTCGACATGAAATCAAAAGGTTACGGTGATATTGGAACTGAAGCTGGCGACCTTATGAAAGAGATGGTTTACAGGATATTGCATATTTAATTCATCTCCGGGGAGTCTGGAAATTCGGCCCACATTCTGTATTTATTCTTGAAGCCTCTCAAAACTTGTTTCCAGGTATCGTTGCCTCTGTTATTCATAATTATATCGGATTTTACTCTGGCAATGACCCATGAGTCTTCCTTAAGTTCCTTCTCAAGCTGACCTGCTGACCAACCGGAATAGCCAAGAAAAAATCTGATCTGCGACTTATCTATTTTTCCGGTTTTAATGAGTTCCCGAATAATCTCCAGATCGCCACCCCAGAAAACAGTTCCTTCGATATGAACACTCCTTGGAATCAGAGTTCCCAGATTATGAAGATAATGAAGAGTATCAGGAGCTACCGGCCCTCCCATATTAAGGTTCTCATCCCAGCCTTCGAAACCTTCAATTGCACCACTAATCTTTAAGTCAATCCTTTTATTAAGTATAAAACCAACCGATCCCTGTGGAGTATGATCTGTAAGATAGACTATACTCCGGTTAAAGAATTTATCAGGCAAAAAAGGTTCTGAAATAAGAATCTTGCCTTTCTCCGGTATCTTATCTTCCGGCAATATTGCAAATAAATCAAGCTCCGGCTGCATACAGGGAAAAAATTTTGACACAATTTAATATTGTACAAAAATAATTAAGTAAAACCTTATCTTCAATTAAATATTGTCATATTTTTGCCCCAATCGTTAAATAATGTTATGCAAAGAAGTACTTTACGTATAATAGGGAATAAAGCTGTATTGAATATCCGTGAAAGGATGTGCGAAACACCTGAAGAATTATTAGCAAGCGACAAATTCCTTCTGGTTCTTGACTATTGTATTCAAAATCTCCGGACTAAAAACTCACCTCTGATAGCAATATTCGGAAAAAACGAAGTTAATGAAGAGTCTGTAAACGATCTTCTTAAAACACTTACCCTCCTCGTAAAATATGAAGCCAATGTAGTCCCTCATATTTTTGATAAGTCTGGGGTCTACCTTAAGGATCTTGACAGACTTACCAATTTTGTGGAATATCTCTATGACTACTGGCGCCATTTTGACCGTTTTATAATTAATGATTCAGAAGGTGACCGGTTGGACAAGAGGCCTTATCGTACATTTAATGAGACAATTGAACAATTAACCCATCTTATCAGGACTGTCTACCGACATATACAGGAGAATATAACCGGCAGCCATCCAACTGTTTACAGGCAAGTTCCTGCCGGCGCTGAAATGGCAGTAATATCACTCCCGAAGAATATTGCTTACGGGGCAGAAAAATATAATAAACTAAATAGTGTACCGGTAATCCGTCAAATGCTTATCTATCCTCCCCTAGTGATACAGCAACCGATGAATAAAAGGACCGGTCACTTTAAACTGATTCAGAAAAATCCACTTGATCTGATCGATTTAACTCCCGGAGAATGGATCTGTTACCCTGCAAAAGTAGGTAAGCTGCTCATTATAGTTTACTTCCATCTGGAATTTTTTGAGCTTGGCTTTTCTATGTGTAATCTTTTCGAGCTGGCTGATGATACTGCTCTTGAAAAGAAACCTGATGCCATGTTTATATATGGTGCACCAGGCAATGTGCTTGACGGTCTATCGAAGTATTCAACAGTATTCTGTGACGACGAAGAGAACGGCATTTTTGTGGGAGCGATACCGAACAGACCGGAATTCGGATATTTTGGATATCTGAAAAAAATGATCCTTACACTTCATAATTCCATAGTAATGAAAGTGGGGAACATGCCTTTTCATGGCGCTTTGGTGAAAATCCTGCTTCAGGGTAACAAGGAGGCTACCATTCTTCTTATGGGCGATACAGGTGCCGGAAAATCTGAGACTCTTGAGGCATTTCGCGTGCTTGGCGAAAAAAACATACGTGAACTGACAATTATTGCTGACGATATGGGTTCTATTGAACTCGATAAAGAAGGTTTTCCTGTTGGATATGGAACTGAAATCGGGGCTTTCCTTCGTCTCGATGACCTGCAGCCCGGTTATGCTTTTGGTCATCTCGACCGTTCGATAATAATGAATCCGAGTCAGGTAAATGCCCGGATAGTTTTCCCTGTAACTAAATTTGAAACTGTCATACAAGGGCACAGGATCGATTATATACTCTATGCCAATAATTACGAAGAGATTGATAATGAACATCCTGTAATTGAAAAATTCAATTCTGCCGAATGGGCTCTTGACATATTCAGGGAAGGGGCTGTAATGAGTAAAGGAACTACAACATCAAGTGGACTGGTTCATTCATACTTTGCAAATATATTTGGTCCACCCGAATACAAGGATATTCATGAAGTAATAGCCGCCAGATTTTTTGCAGCATTCTTTAAAAAGAATGTTTTTGTAGGGCAAATGAGGACCAGGCTGGGAATTCCGGGTTATGAATCAAGCGGACCTCGTGATGCAGCTACCGAGTTATTGAGAATTATCGGGGTTACGGAGTAATCTGTTATCCTCTTCCTGATAGCTTCCCTGCCCCAATCTTTTTGCCCCCCTGCCCCCCTGAAGGGGGGTTAATTCACTATAACTTATTAATATTCTTTATATTACATGTGTTGGCCCCCCTTTAGGGGGGTTGGGGGGTCAATAAATCCCTGGACTGGCCTCCTTCATCATCCCATAAATAATATCAAAAATATCCTCGGCACTTGGTTTTGAGAAGTAATCGCCATCCGTTGTATATGCCGGGCGATGGTCTTTTGATGTCATCGTTTTGGGTGGACTATCGAGAAACTGCCAGCCACCCTGTTTTTCAAGAACTTCCTGCATCATATAGGCTGTAGTACCACCGGGTACATCTTCATCGAGAAACAGAATCCTGTTTGTCTTCTTTAAGGAACCAAGTATCATTCTGTTTTTATCGAATGGGATAAGTGTCTGAACATCTATTAATTCTACTGATATATCATGAGACGCAAGTTGTTTTACAGCCTCAGCAGCAATTCTTACTGTAGAACCATAGGTTACCAGAGTAAGATCTGTTCCCTCATTTAGTATTTCAGGAATACCAAGCTGCAAACGAAATTCGCCAATGTTGTCAGGCATAATTTCTTTCAGTCGGTATCCATTTAAAGGTTCTATGACAATTGCAGGATCGCAACCTTCGAGCAGTGTATTATAAAAACCTGCTGCTCTTGTCATATCTCTTGGAGCGCATACATAAATTCCTCTTACCGAATTGATTACCATGCTCATAGGGGAACCTGAGTGCCAGATCCCTTCCAGACGGTGACCGCGGGTACTGATTATCAACGGAGCAAGCATTCTGCCTGCTGTCCTGTAATAAGTAGTGGCAAGATCATCGCTCAATAACTGCAGAGCATACATCAGATAATCGAGATATTGAATTTCTGCAATTGGCCGCATTCCTCTCAGCGCCATACCTATACCTTGTCCCAGAATAGTAGCTTCCCTAATGCCCGTATCGGTGATACGCAGTTCCCCAAACTTTTTCTGTAACCCCTCAAGAGTTTGATTTACACCTCCTATATTACCCACATCCTCTCCGAATATTGCCAGTAGGGGGTATTTCGCAAACAGCTTATCATAATTGTCTCTTAAAATCTGTCTTCCGGGTACCTCAGGCGAGGTAGCAGAATATACCGGAGGAACTGGCTTCACATTAAGAACTGACGAAGGAGTTTCGTTATAAAGAAATGAATCATAGCTAATTCTCGCATCCTCATAGTTCCGTTTAAGCCATCCCTGGAGTTCCTCTTTCAGGTTATCTGATTTCAGGCACGATGCGCAAACATTTCTCAATATTTTACGTGCAGTAACAAAATTATCCTTTCTGATGGGTGATATAACTTTAATAAGCTCTTCAGTAAAATTGTCGACTGATTCTTCTTTTGACTTTTCTGTACACCTGCATGATCGGTCTTTTATTATTTTAACCAGAGCATCACGTTCCGTCTTTATCGGATTCTGGAACATCTCCCACCCTTTCAGTCTCGCATCCTTAGCTTCAGCTTCTGCGTCAGCTACAAGTTTGTCGAGTTCTTCAGATTTTGCAATTTCCGATTCCAGTATCCATTCCCTCATTTTCTTTATCGGATCAAAATCCTCCTCCCACTTCAAACGTTCCTCGCTTTTATATCTCTCGTGCGAACCTGATGTAGAATGTCCCAAAGGCTGAGTGACATCTTCAATATGAAATATCACAGGAGTATGCTCTTTTCTGCATATCGCTATTCCTTCCTCGTAAAGCCTGATAAGTCCGGGATAATCCCAGCCCTTACCCTTAAAGATTCTGATTCCGGGTTTATCTTTTTCACTCTCAAAGCCTTTAAGAATCTCAGAAATACTTCCTTTTGTTGTCTGGTACTTTTTTGGAACAGATATTCCGTAGCCATCATCATATACCGAAACTGCCATCGGTACCTGAAGTACCCCGGCTGCATTTATTGTCTCCCAGAAATATCCCTCTGAGGTGCTGGCATCACCTATTGAACCAAAGGCAACTTCATTTCCATTTAAAGAAAGAGTTGAAAACTTTTGAAGATCTTTGTTTTGTCTGAATAATTTTGAAGCGTACGCCAGACCAAGTAAACGAGGCATCTGACCTGCTGTAGGGGAGATATCAGCCGAGGAATTCTTTTGTTTTGTCAGGTCTAAAAATGACCCGTCAGGGTTGATGTTAGGTACAGAAAAGTGATTATTAAAAACCCTTCCTCCGCTCCCGCCTCGTATTTCCCTGTTTGTATTTCCGTAAAGCTGGTGGAAAAATTCCAGAGAGTTGTAAAGCCCCATAGCCATCATCCACGTCTGGTCCCTGTAATAACCCGATCTCCAGTCGCCGTTCTTAAATTGTTTTGCAAGAGCAATCTGAATTATTTCTTTCCCTGCACCGAATATTCCAAACTTTGCTTTACCGGTAAGAACCTCTTTACGACCTATTATGCTTAAGATCCTGTTAAGGTTTGCCAGTCTGAAATCTGACAGGATAGTCTCTTTCTTAATATGGGTAGCAGTTGGGTTGGTTGTTTGTTTCATTTTATTTCAATTGATTGAAAATCAAATTTTGTTCTCTCATAGTTAACAAAATATATCAGCTGTTGTTTAATTTTCAAAGATAAAAGATTAACTATTTATATTATAATAATATGAGTGTCAGTAATTTTGTACAAAACCCCATTGATTTTGACTTCGTCGAGCTCCGCTTCGCTTCGGTTCTTCGTTTACCCCTACTCCGCCGGCTGGCGGAGAGCGAAGAACCGAACCCCGCATGCGGGTGAGCTCGGCGCAGCCAAAATCAATTTACTCCCCTTGGGGACGGGGTAAATAAATTGATTTTCAAGCTATTTGTAATTAATTAAGCATGATTGCCATTCTCATTTTATAAAAATGGCTAACCCCTCAGACAAAGTTACTAAATTTATTATAACCAGCCATTTTTGCTCCACTGAGTGTCTAATGTGCTTTTTTCGAATTTACTTTTCTCCCTCTGTTTCAGAAACAGAATCAGCAAATTTTGGTGAAATCCAGGTTTGGAAATTACCATTTTCATCTGAATAGATCAGGTATGCACTAAATTCAGGATGAGAACCCAGGAATTGAATAGTTTTTTCTTTACCCATAACCATACAGGCCGTTGCAATTCCATCTGCCATTGCACAATCGTCAGCTAATATTGAAACGCTGAGCAGAGTGTTTTTTGCAGGATATCCTGTTTTCGGATCAATTTCGTGAGAGTATTTAATACCATCTTCAACATAAAATTTTCTGTAGTTACCAGAGGTAGCAAGAGCTTTGCCGGAAATTTTGGCTATCGCCTGAAGTGTCTGTCCGGGCGACATATTATTGTCAACAGGCTTATCAATTCCAATTCTCCAGAGTGCTCCGGCCCTGGTTCCCTTTCCTCTTACTTCTCCGCCAATCTCTACAAGGTAATTTTTAATATTCAGAGAGTCAAAAAAGCCGCAGATCACGTCAACTGAATAACCAGGGGCTATCGCATTAACATCCAGGAAAATACCCGAATCAGATTTTATTACATGTCCGTTTTTTATTGATACCTTGCTCATTCCGACAAACTTCATCAGACTATCGCGCTTAGCTTCTGTAAAATTCTTATGTTCATCCGGACCAAAGCCCCAGGCTCTTACCAAGGGACCAACAGTAATATCGAAAGCACCTCCTGTCATTTCTGAAATTAAAGCCGATTTTGCAAAGACTTCGGTAAAGTATAAATCAGTCATAACAACCTCATTACGGTTTATTCTCGAAATGATTGATGAATCGTTGTAAGTCGATAGCGACATATCGAATTCGTGAAGAATGTTTTCAACTTTTACCTTTAAGTCTTCCTGATTTATATTTTGCTTATTCTCGTATACCATACTATAAGTCGTTCCCTGTGTGAAACCAGTGACATTATCGAAAACAGATTTTTTGTCTTTGCATGCCGGCAATACAACCGCAAAAATTAATAAGGCTGATACTAACTTGTTATTCATAATGTTAATAAAATATAAATACAGTAAAAGTACAATACAATCTTACTGAATATTTGATCCTGTTCAAAATATGCCACAACATTTACCTACTTTTAATGTTTTAATGAGAGTTTACCTATCAATCATGAGAATAGTTTCATTTATTATAATCTTAATCAACTTCGCATCTGTAAGCGGGCAGCAAAGTTATCCTGATTCTGTCCTATACTCCAATCATACTTTTAATGATAAGATAAAAACAGTTCAACTATACAAAGAGGGATGGAATCTTTCTTATCCGATAATGAAACTCAACAGTAATGATAAACTGGTTCTACACTTCGATCTTCTTGGAGACAATGCTGAAACTTACTGCTATACTTTCGTTCATTGTGATAAAGACTGGAAAAAATCTGATATTTTCCCAAATGATTATCTCGAAGGGTATGCGGAAAATCAAATCGAAGATTATCAAAGCTCTTTTAACACAACAGTCAGCTATACACACTATATGCTGAGTTTTCCTAATGAGATGGTGAAATTAACATTGTCGGGCAATTACATTCTGATAATTTACCCTATCGGGAAACCTTTAGAACCAGCAATAACACAAAGGTTTATAATAACTGAAGATGCCGTAAATATAAATATTACTGCACACAGACCACTAATGACAAAAGATAACAATACAAATCAGCAGGTCGATTTTACAATAGATTACTCTGCTCTTAGTATAAATGATCCATATAGAAATATCTATGCTTTTATCCTTCAGAATGGCAGGTGGGACAATGCAAAACATAATCTGAAACCAGAGTTTTTTGGAATTAACGAACTTAAATACAATTCATTATCAGACAAGAATATTTTTAAGGGAGGAAATGAATACCGGTATTTCGATATTAAAAGCATTCGTTATCAGACTGAATTTGTGAAAAGAATAGATTATGTAGCTCCATACTACAACGTTTATCTCACTCCCTCAGAAAACAGGGAATTTAAACCATATTTCTACTGGCAGGACTTTAACGGGAAATTCTTTATTGCTTTTCAGGAAGGTCAAAAACCCGATATTAATGCAGACTATGTAAACGTTTTTTTTACACTTCCTTCGAAACAAGCGCTTCCCGGGGGAAAGATGTATGTATCGGGCAATCTGAATAACTGGGCTTTCAATAAAAACAATCTGATGACATACAACTCTGAAAGAGGAGAATATGAATGTACAATGCTATTGAAACAGGGTTGGTATAATTACGAATATGTTTTTCAGAAAGATGGTTCGAAAGAAGGAACAGCATCTGCATTCGAGGGCAGCCATTATGAAACCGAAAACGATTACACAGTCCTGGTATATTATAGAAATCCTCGCGATCGTTACGACAGGGTAATAGGTACTTCTACTGCAAACACACTAAACAAGATGACAAATTAATTTCTGTTAAGAGAAATATAGCTCTTAAGTGAAGAAATTTGTTTGCCGGATCTAATTCCAACTCAAAAAAGTTGCTTAATTATTTTATTTGTTACCTGAAATGTACTTTATTTACTTATTCAAGAAACAATTATTAATAACTCATTTGTATAGCTCATTAAACCTAAGCCATGACCCGGAAAATATTTCTGATTTTTATCGCGCTGATATATATTCTATCAGCCTCCACTGCACAAACTATCGTATCGCCAAAGGAACATTTCGGATTTAATATTGGTGACAACTATAAGCTTGCCACGTATACCCAAACCGAAGCATATTTTAAAAAGATCGCTGCAGCTTCAAATCGGGTAAAGCTTGTTAATATGGGTGAAACAGAAGAGGGACGCACTCAATATATGATGATTGTATCTTCACCTGAAAATATAAAAAACCTCGGCCATTATAAAGAAATCTCTCTAAAGCTGGCACGTGCTGAAAACATTTCCGATAAAGATGCTCAGGCACTGGCTTTGGAGGGAAAAGCAGTCGTTTGGATCGATGGCGGACTACATGCTACAGAGACTGTCGGAACACACCAACTGATCGAAACAATTTACAGATTTGTGAGCGGTAATGATCCGGAAACCTTACGAATACTAAATGAAGTTATAATCCTTTTTGCACATGCCAATCCTGATGGACAGGAATTGGTGTCAAACTGGTATATGAGTAATCCGGACACTCTAAAAAGATCATATTCCCAATTGCCCAGGCTATATCAGAAATATGTTGGTCATGATGATAACCGTGATTTCTTTATGATGAACATGAAGGAAACAAAGAACATTAGCAGGCAATTGTATATTGAATGGATGCCGCAGATCCTTTACAATCATCACCAGGCCGGTCCGGCAGGTTCAGTTGTTGCTGGTCCTCCTTACCGCGATCCTTTCAACTATCTGATTAACCCTCTCACCATTACAAGCATTGATGCTGTAGGCGCAGCTATGATAAACAGGTTAAATGCAGAAGGCAAGCCTGGATTTACAAAACTTAATGGCGCATCTTTTTCGACGTGGTATAATGGAGGATTACGAACTACCTCTTACTTCCATAATGTGGTGGGTCTGTTAACAGAAATTATAGGTAATCCTACTCCTGCTTCTGTTCCTTTAGTTCCTTCACGTCTCATTCCAAGCGGTGCAACTCCATTTCCTGTTACACCTCAAAAATGGGTTTTCCGGCAATCGATTGAATATTCCGTTTCTCTGAATTATGCAGTGCTCGATTATGCAGCACGTAACAGGGAACATCTTTTATATAATATTTACCTGATGGGAAAAAACGCAATTGAAGCCGGAAGCAAAGATTACTGGACTTCAACACCAAAACGTATTGAGGCAATCAATAGTGCGTATGCTAAAGATCAGTCAGGCAGAAGAAGTAATGACTCTACAGCCAACACCGGAAGAGGAAGAAGTGCAGATATGCCTCTGAAATACTACGATCTCGTTTTCCGTGATTCCTCACTTCGCGACCCTCGTGGTTATATTATCACTGCCAGCCAGCCTGATTTTCCAACAGCAGTTACTTTTATCAATTCCCTTATCCAATCAGGAATAAAAGTTCATAAGGCAACGGCAGATTTTTCAGTCGAAGGGAAAAAATACCCTTCAGGTTCATACATTGTACTTACAAATCAGGCTTTTCGTCCTCACGTTCTGGATATGTTTGATCCCCAGGATCATCCAAATGATTTTCAATATCCGGGCGGACCACCGATAAGACCTTATGACATAGCAGGATGGACTCCGGCCTTCTCAATGGGCTTTCAGTTTGACAGAATACTCAATTCATTTGAAGGTCCCTTTACCCAGGTACCTTATGGGGAGCTTCAAAAGCCCGGAGGAACTTTTAAAAAATCCAGCAGCGGTGGCTATATTCTTGATTGCCAAACCAATAATTCATTTATAGCAGTTAATGATCTTTTAAAATCGGGAGTTGAGATCTATCGGATAACTAAACCATCAGCCAATAAAGCTTCATTTAAGCAAGGATCATTTTTTGTACCGGCCAAGGGTAAAGCAGATGCCATTCTTGAAAAAGAAGCTAATGAATCCGGACTTAATATTATTTCAGTTTCGAGTCGGCCTGATGGGGCAACTGAAAGACTTTCAGCTTCAAGAATAGCACTATGGGATATGTACGGCGGGTCAGCGCCCTCCGGCTGGACACGATGGATTCTTGAACAGAACAATTACCCCTTCAGCCTCATTTACGCGAAGGAAATTGATGGCGGAAAATTGCGTGAAAAATATGATGTAATAATATTTGTAAGCGACGCTATTCCTTCTTTAACCCAGGAGGGGCGATCGGGTCAGTATGTGGCAAGAGACCAATCTGCCAGAGAAAATGAGGTTCCTAAGGAATATCAGAATCAGGTTGGGCGTATTACAGCAGCTAACTCCATACCTTCTCTGAAAATATTTCTTGAGGCAGGAGGAACCATAATAACAATCGGTTCAAGCACTAACCTCGCTTATCATCTCAAGCTACCGGTAAAAGATGCGCTTGTTGAAATGAGCAATGGAAAATTACAATCCTTGCCGGCTGAGAAGTATTTTATACCCGGAAGTATTCTTTGGGTAGAAGTAGATTCTACGATATCTGCAAGCTGGGGCATGCGATCGAAAGCTGATGTTTTCTTTGACAGTAGTCCGGTATTTAAGCTCGAAGCAGAGTCCGTTTCAAAAGGAGATATAACACCAATCGCATGGTTTGCATCTGATAAATCACTCAGAAGCGGCTGGGCCTGGGGACAGGAATATCTTCAGGATGGAGTTGCTGCATTCAGTGCAAAGGTTGGTTTCGGAAAATTATTTGCATTTGGTCCTGAAATTTTATTCCGCGGCCAAACGCACGGCACTTACAAATTTTTATTTAACGAGCTATATACCACCGGTAAATCTGATTTGATTGAAACTAAATAAATCAATTCACGAATTCGACTTCAATTTAATCTGCGAATATTTTTCAAGACTGGAACGACAAGGGCCTGGTAGCCCCGAAGTAACTATTAAAGCGCTGAGCTTTATCGATAATCTAACTAACGAATCCCGTATTGCCGACATTGGTTGCGGAACAGGTGGCCAGA
>Ga0209745_1000195_pt1 | contig 34930 bp, 38 predicted proteins | sample BarGraNGADG00312_FD_184495 | JGI IMG/M metagenome (GOLD analysis project Ga0209745, IMG submission 184495) | Arctic peat soil microbial communities from Barrow, Alaska - Barrow Graham LP Ref core NGADG0004-312 (SPAdes) (version 2) | ecosystem: Environmental > Terrestrial > Soil > Wetlands > Peat... | reverse complement strand
CGTCCCCGAGCCAGGCCTGGAGCATCGACGACCCTGCGGACGTCAGGCTGCTCGCCGGCAGCATGAACGCCGGCGTCCCCAGGTTCGTGGGTGCCGGCTTCTCGGCATACTGCCGGTTGAAGGTCGAGGCCGCCGGTCACCGACTCGCCGACGAGATCGTGGCCCGCTTCGTCTACCCGCCCGGGTCGAGCAGGTCCAGCTTCGTCCGGGCCGCGATCTCGGCCTGGGCTCGCGGGCACGTCGAGTGGCAGCAGCCCGACCCGACCCGGCTGATGGAGCTGCTGGGACCGGTCGACGTGCCGTACCGCGAGCGCCGGTTGATGTTCATCCTGGCGGGCATCAACCAGCTGTACGCCCGGGTCGACACCGGCGGCAACGCCCCCAAACGCACCAGCCTGGACGCGCTGAAGACCCGGACCTGGCAGCTTCTCGACCAGCTGCGCATGGCACCCCGTCAGGTGATCGGTGCCGTGCCCGACCCGGTCATCGCGTTCCTGGGCGCGGACCTGTCCGACGAGGCGGTGTTCAGCAACCCCGAGGCGTTCGGAGCCGCGAACGACGCCGCGTTCAGCGCCCTGTTCGCGGCCTACCGCGAGAGCCTGGCCTCGCAGCTGGCCGACAGCAGCATCCCGATCTGGGACGCGTTCGTCGAGCTCACCACCGGGTGGGACGCCGCAGACCGGCGCGCGCTTCTCTCGCGCTACCTCGGCTTCCCTTTGTGGGACGCGCTGATCTTCCCGACCATCGCCTTCGCGGAGCTGCCGCAGTTCTCGCCGATCACGGTCAGCCAGTTCAGCCCGCTCACCGCGCTGGCCCTGCCCACCCCGGACGGCGGCAAGCTCAAGGGTGTGAGCCTGCACCACTTCGGTGGCTTCGTCGATGCTGCCTGGCGGGAGAACGACTACCTGTGGGGTCGCCTGGACGCCGCCGAGCTGGTGTTGCGGATGCTGCGCTCCAGCGCGCCCGGCCAGACCCAGGTCACGCCGACCACGCGCAGCCAGGCAGCCGAGCTGGCCGGAGCGCAGCTTCGTCCTGCCCTCGCCGCCATTCTCGCCTCCGAGCATGATCTGCGCCGCGACCCGAGCCTGCTGGTGGACCGGGCCTCCGACGTCGCCGGGCTGCCGGTTCCGAAGCCAGCGTCCGGGTCGACCTAGAGGACGGCGTGGTCCTGCCGGCGCTCAGATGGCGGCAGCGCGTTGGAGGTAGTTCAGCGAGGCCCAGCCGAAGGGGATGGGCAGCCAGTAGGTACACAGCCGGAACAGCACGACGGACGAGACGGCCACGCTGGCGTCCAGGCCCACCGCGACCAGCCCGGCCGAGAGAGCTGCCTCGACTCCACCGAGCCCCCCGGGCGTCGGCACGGCGGAGCCGATGATCGCGCCCGCGAAGTAGACCACCGCGACGGCGGGGACAGCGGGCGTCGCGCCGAAGGCACGGGTCGCGCAGGTCAGCGCGGCCACGAACGACAGGTCCAGCAGCAGCGCCCCGGAGAACAGGGTGACCACCTTGCGCGGATCCTGGAAGATCGCGATGACCCGGGGGACCACGCGTCGCACAACCGGCAGGAACCGGCCGATGAGCAGCCTGCGGCCAGGAGGCACGGCCAGGACCACCAGCAGCAGGGCGACGGCGACGATCAGCCCGATGACGGCAGCCAGCGGCGGGGTGAACGACGCCTGCTGCCCGGTGCCGGCCAGAACGCTGGAGAGCACGAGCAGGACGAAGTAGCTTGAGAACTGGGCGAGCTGGGCCAGTCCGACGCTGCCGCCCGCGACCGCGGGGTCGACGCCGGCCCGCTGCAGATAGCGCAGGTTGAGTGCGATGTTGCCGATGGCCGACGGCGCGACGAGGCCGGTGAACGCGACCGCGAGCTGGGTGAGATAGGTCCGGACGAAGCTGAGCCGGGCGCTCACCGCCCCGGTGATCACCAGCGACGCCCCGGTGATGGTCAGCGCGGTGAACCCCACGACGGCCAGAGCCCAACCCCACTGCGCACGGGCCAGGACCTGCCCGAGGTTCACCTGCGCCAGCTGGGTCAGGAGCACGTATGCCGCGATGCCGCCTCCCAGCACCGTCACCAGGGTGCGTGGGGTCAGGCGCCGCAGCTCGACCTGCTCGACCGGTTCGCCCTCGGGGACCAGCTCGAGCACCTGGTCGCGGACGCGTCGCAGCAGACCCTTGTGCGCTCGCAGGGCCGACCGGGTCGAGGCGTCCATCGCGACCGCCTGGACGAGCGGGAGGGCCTTCACGATGGCCTGGCTCCCCAGAGCTGACACGCCGCTGGCGACGGCTCGCTGCGGACCCACGAGCAGCGCCAACGTCGTGAGGAGCTGAGCCACGTCAAGGCGCAGCGAGAGGTCCGCCGCCGCCACGTCGCCGGTGCCGGCCTCACTCAGGGCGGCCCCGCCACGCTCGTCGAGCAGCAGGTTGTCGAGGCTCAGTCCACGGTGGGCGATCTGGGCCCGTTGTAGCAGTCCGAGCAGCTGCCAGAAGGCGGCCAGGTCGTCCTCGCTCAGGGCTGTGGCCCCGGACGGGTCGAGGGGCGCGCCTCCGGGCGGTCGGTAGGCCAGGACCGCCGCGGCCGGGCCCACCTCAACGGCGGCAAGCAGCTCCGGCGCCTTCACTCCCGCCTTGGCCACGGTCATCGCCATCAGGGCATGGTGCTCGACCGTGCCGCGGATCGTGAGGGAGGGACCGCGGGTGGACGGCCCACGCAACCGCACCCGGCGCAGCACGCGCTGGCCGACTGCGGTGCCGAAGGTCTCGCGGTCCAGGACGCGAACGTCCAGGGACCCACCCGGTCCCGACCCGGCATACCGCCGTCCTCCGCCCGGTGCCGGCTCGACCAGCTCCAGCCGCGTGATGTCCAGCCCGCAACCGATGAGGGCAGCCGCGACGGCGGTGCCCGGCGGGCGGGTCGAGGCGGCGCCCAGTGCGAGGCGGGCCAGCAGGCCCACGGCCCACCCGAGCAGGGCGGTCGCGAACAGTGCCAACGCTGTGACCCCACCGGAGAGGAAACCGGACAGGATCGCCGATCCGACGACAACGAGGGCAGCCGTCCGCAGGATCGATCGGCCACCGAGCCCTGACACCGTGAAGAACGCGACGATGGCCACGAGCAACCCGTCCAGGGGTGTGGTGCGACCGCCGTCGGGCAGCGCCTTGGTCAACGCGGCAAGGACGGCGCCGAAGTGGCCATCGAGAACCAGCCGTTGCAGGAGCAACGCGAGCAGGGCTCCGACGCCGGCGGCGGCGACCGCCTCCAAGAGCTGCCGGGATCGCGAGACCACCACCAGGTCGACGCACTCGACGACGAGGAGGAGCAGGAGCCCGATGCCGCCGGCCCAGCCGAAGAGCTGCAGCAGCAGTCGGGGCAACGCGCCGCCGGCACCGATGAGGTCCTGCTCGAGCCCACTGGCGGTTCCCACCGCCACATCGCCGAGGCCAACCGAGGCGGTCAACACCACGAGGGCGAACAGCAGGGCGAGCAGGTCTCCCGGACGACGGACCCGGCGGCTCGGCGGCGGCTCGACAACGACCACCCCATCGGCGTCGTTGGGTGCAGGCGGCGTCTGGGTCACTCCCACATACTGCCGTTACCAGCAGGTCTTGCGACACTTCGACACCACTCTTGGTGGTCTCCTCTTCCTGAGTCCGGGTACTCTCCAACGCATGAAGTTCGTCTGGCCGTTGGCCGTCATATGGCTGGTGATCGGCGCGGTGGCGGCCGGCCAGCGCGGCTACCTTGGCGCGTCGCCACAGAACTGCGCCGGAGCGGCGACCATTGGTGTCACGCTCGTGGCCGGTCCACTGAACTACGCGGGGGTCAACCCCAAGATCAGCTGCGCGCTGCCGCAGCCCTCGAGCTGAACCGTTACGGGTCGGCGTACGGTCGTGCGTCGCCGTTGCCAACCTCCGCGCGGATGCACTATTTGAGGGTGACGACCTTGTGCATCCCCATGAAGACGTGTGGCATCCCGGTCTCGGCGTCCCTGATCTCGCAGAGCAACAGGTAAGAACCAGCGGGCATGTCGTAGGTCATCTGAACGCTCTGCCCCGGCGAGAGCATGTTCAGGCCCATCGTAGGACCGTCGACGAAGAAGCCGGGATCCCCTTGGGCCCCGTCATCGAGCCAGGCCTGGACGGCCTCGTCCTTGGTGCCGGGAAGGACTGGCCACACCTGCATGAGGTGCAGCGTGTCGGAGACGTTACGCACCGAGATCGTGCCACGTGCAGGAAGGGACCCTCGGACGTCAAAGAGGTCGTTCGCCGTCATGGAGACCGTCGGCTGGTGGCCGGACTCCTGTGCCTTGTGTCCGCGCGAGGTACCCAGAACCGTCAGGGGGAGCAGGGGTGGCGTTCCCCCGGCGAGGTCGGCGTTGTCGTCGACCAGGTAGTAGGTGCCGGCACTGAGCGTCTGAGTGACCGAAACCGAGCGTCCGCGGGCAACCTCGGTCAGTCCGTAGAAGCGGACGTGCCGGGTCAGGTTGCGTGTGCCCCGAGCCGCACGGGCGAGATCGCCGGAGAACTCGTCCTTGAAGTCGGCACGGAAGGTTGCCAGAGTCGCAGGCGGGACCAGCTTGAACATGATCGCTCCGCCAAAGTCAATGTTCGGGGCTTCAACCGTGATCGTCACCCTCCCGGCGTGGGTGACGTCTCGACTCAGCGTCAGGCCTTCAGCTGAGTCTCGAACCACGATCGGCCCGAGGTCTTGTCCTGTTTGGGCCGTGGCCGGGGCGGTGGCTCCGACCAGCCCCGGTCCGGTCAGCAGCACGATCGCCAGTGCTGCCCAACGTCCCGTGAGTCTTGAGGTGGTCTTGGTTTGCATGGTGGACCTCCCGATGGGTTAACAGCAGATCCTTGAAGGAGACAACCGACGTCGGTCCCGACGCGAGAGGCAACGGTCCCGAAAGGTCGGGAACCGTGTGGGCGGGACGGTCAGGATCCGGCGGGGCGGGTGACTGGGGGGTCGGGCGTCGCCGCCAGCCCTGCTTCGCGCCCGGCGACGATGGCCTCGGCGCGAGTCGCGGCGCCCAGCTTGGTCAGCACGTTGGACACGTGGTTGCGGACGGTCTTGAGGCTGAGCACGTAGTGATCGGCGATCTCGGCGTTGGACATACCGCGGGCGATCAGTGCCAACACATCGCGCTCGCGCTGGCTGAGCTGGGGAAAGACTCCGGATGACGAGGCGCGTCCACCGGTGGCCACGTGCCTGGTGATCCGCTCCACGACGGCGCCGTCGTAGACACCGTCGCCGGCGCTGATGGCCATGACCGCTCGAACGATCTCCTCAGGGGTTGAGGACTTGAGCAGGTACCCATGAATGCCCGAGCGAAGTGCGGCGAACACGGAGGCGTCATCGTCGGAGGACGTCAGGACCAGGATCCGGCAGCTCGGTCTGATCCGGTGGAGCTGCTCGAGCGTGCCGAGTGCGTTTCCGTCCGCCAGCGACAGGTCGACGATGGCCAGATCGGGGGAGCAGCGACCGACCAGACTCACCAGCCCGTCGGCGGTGTCTGTCGTGTCGACGACCGTGACGTCGGGCAGGCCTTCGAGCAACGCTTCGAGCCCGTCGCGGAACAGCGGGTGGTCTTCGGCGATGAGGACGCGGATCATGGTGGGCTCTTCCAGGCCGGGAGCCGGGCCTGCAGCAGCGCCCCGTGACCCTCAACCGTGCTCAGGCTGAGGTTGCCGCCGCAGGCCGCCAGGCGTTCCTTGGCGGAGCGCAGGCCGTCACCGTCGCGAGCGTGGGCTGGAAGGCCACAACCGTTGTCGGCGACAGTGATGACGACGTTGCCCAGCTCGTTGACCAGTGTGATGCGGCACGTGGTTGCTCCCGCGTGGCGGGCAACGTTGGTCATCGCCTCGACCGAGACGAGGTATGCCGTCTGTTCGACATCGGTGCTCAGCGCGGCCAGCGCCTGGTCGGGGCGGACCTCGTAGGCGATCCCTGTTGCCAATGCCATCTCCCCGGCGCGCGCTTCGATCGCGGCGACCAGGCCCAGCTCGGCCAGACCGGGCGGGCGCAAACCCTCCAGGAGCGCCCGAAGAGAGGCTGACCCGCCTCCGGCTTCGTTCTTGATCCGGGCAAGCAGCTGACGAACTGCGGGATCAGCCGAGTCACGCCCCAGGGCCGCCGCCGCGGCCATGCCGATCCCGGCCAGGGAAGGACTGAGGCCGTCGTGCAAGGCCCGACGCAGGTGCGCACGTTCATCGAGGCGGGCCTGCCACAACCGTTCCCGGCTTTCTGCGAGCTCGTAGGTCAGCCGTCCGGCATACAGCGCGGTGCCGGCCTGGCTGGCCAGATCGGCCAGGAGGGCGCGGTCTGGCGGACTCAGAGTGGCCTCGCCGCTGCGCGGGGCCACGGACAGCACGGCAAGTCGTGTTTCACCGAACGCGATCGGGTAGGTGATGATCTCCCCCTCACCCGATGGCGTGCCGCGCGTAGCCGTCCGGACCGGGCCGGCCTCGGTGTCGCGGTCCAGTGCCACGAACGGGAGGCGCAGGGCACGGGCGACCTCATCCACCAGCGTCTGTGGCACGTTCAGCGGGTCGACCGTCTCGCCCAACCGCGCGGCGAGCTGCCGCAGCGCACGGTCCGGCCGGTCGCGGTCACCGAACATGACCCGGTCCACACTTTGGCGCGAGAGGCGGTAGAGCGGGCCCACCGCCGCGACGGTGGCGGCTGCCGCAACAAGCGGCCCCCAGCTCAGGCGCGTGCCACCGTCGGCGATCGTCGACGCAGCCGCCACCGTTGCGGTGTAGACGCCGAACAGCATGACGGAAAGACATGCAGTCACGGCCACCCGGTTGACCGCGACCTCGATGCCGTAGAGCCGGTGGCGCAGCACGGACAAGCCGATGGCCGTCGGCAAGCCTCCGACGATGAAGGCGTAGGAAAGACCCGCGGCCAGTGACCCGTCGTCAATGAAGCCGCCAGTGGTCAGGGTGGAGATCCCGGACACGACGTAGAAGGTCGCCAGGATGCTGGCGACCACGATCAAGGGCCTCATCTGACGTCGCCGTTCGCCGCGCGAACGCCACCACATCCTGACGAGCGCGAGCGTGCGTACTATCCCGGTGGCGAGCATGAACACCCCCGCGACCGCGCCTATCGCGACGAGCCAGCCGATCGTGACCCCGTCCGCCTGGTCGACCAGGACCGGGAGCATCACGATCAGCGAGATCATCTGGCCGATGAAGACAAATCGCCACCATCCGCGGGGCGCCACCCCGTCGGGAAAGACGACCAGCAGGACCGGCAGCAACGGCAGGGTGCCGACCCAGAACGGTATGGCGTCGACCACCCCCCATCCCCCTGACTCTGCTGCCCAGACAAGGTGGCTGAAGTGGGGGCCTCCGTGCGCTGACCGCCACAGTCGAATCGACTCAACCGCCAGGCCCGCCAGATGGGACAGCGTCAGTGTCGTTATCACCCGGGTCATCGCCGCCCCCGGCAGGCGGGCTACCAGCAGAACACTGACAAGCAGGCACGGAACCAGCACCAACACGACGTACCAAGGCGCGACATCAGGGGGCGTAACGACCTGCGGGGTGATCACCGCCCAGGTCCCCAACAGGCAGACACCCAGCACGCCGAGGCCGGCGGCGCGCACCCGAGGCGCCGTGAGGTTGGTCACACCGTAAGTGTGCTCCAGGAGCGCCGTGGTTCACCTCTTCTGGATGACCCGAGCCGCCACGACGATTGCGGCAAGCGCGAGCGGACCGCAGACAAACACCATGAGGTAGTCGGCCCAGGACGGCTCGATACCGGTCATGATCGCGAAGAACTTCAGCGCCGAGAGTCCGGCGATGGTCAGAGCCAGGATCCCGAGCAGGCGCTGAGACTCCTGTGCCTTGCTTCGGGTGAGAATGCTGGACAAGGGGACCTCCTACGGAAGGGCCTCCTCCGAGAGAACCTGCTGATCGCTCAGCACACGCCCGCGGGCGATCCCGATGACAGAGGCAGCCGTCCCGTTCCTAAAGGATGCTGCCCCGTCCGATTCGCCCCTACTTGACGGCGATGAGCTCGACCAGCCGGATGTCGGGATCCTTGGCAAGAAGGCTCGGGCCGTGGATGGCAAGAGCTGCGGGTATGGCCCCGTTCAGATGAGCCTGCCGCCCCTCCTCGGTCTCGAAGGTGTCGAAGATGCCGAAGGTGTTCTCATTGACCCGGAAGGCGTACCACGTCTTGGTGTCCGGCTCATTGGCGACAATGTCAGCGCCCCCTTCGAGGAAGTCCCATACCGCCTGCTCATTTCCGGACCTGGCCTCCACCAGCGCCAGCACTCCAAACTTGAGGTTCATCGCAGTCTCCTTGAAGTCGTGGTCGGAATCGGCAAAGTAGGTGGCCGAGGCCAGAGTCTAAGGAGTTTGTTCCGGTCAGAACAAGGGAGCGACGCCACGTGGTGGGCCTGGATGTGGAACACGGCGTCGGGCCGGCAGTGCAGACTGGATCCGTGACCATTGACACCAGTGACGGCATCCGCACCCGGCTGTGGCGCGACGGCCGGCTCGAGGTGGAGGACTTCCCTCTGCAGGAGATCTCCGATCACCTGCAGGACGAAGGCGCCCTCGTGTGGCTCGATCTGTGCAAGCCTGACCACGAGCTCCTCCTCCAGCTGGCCGGCGAGCTGGCCCTCGACCCCCACGCCGTCGAGGACGCCGTCGCCCATGGTGAGCGACCGAAGGCCACGCGCCACGCCACTCACACCTTCGTGACGGTATACGCGACGCACCTGGAGGTTGGCGGGAACCCACAGCTCGGCGCGCTCCAGTCCCGCCTCGAGATCAGCCGCGTCTCCGCGTTCGTCCTGCCGGGCGGCATCGTGACGGTGCGTTCCGACTCCCACTTCGACATGGACCTGGTGGTGCAGCGCTGGGAGGACAACGCCGACCTGCTCAAGCTCGGCTCCGGGGCGCTGCTGCACGGCCTGCTCGACGTCATCGTGGATGGCCACTTCGAGACGATCCAGCTCATGGACGACGCGATCGAGTCCCTCGAGGACGGCTTGTTCGACGAGAGGGCACTGACCCGTCAGATCCAGCAGCGGACCTACCGCGTGCGCAAGGAGCTGGTGGAGCTGCGCCGCGTCATCCTGCCCATGCGCGAGGTCGTCAACGCGGTCCAGCGCCACCACAGCGAGGGCAACGGGCAAAGCAGCGAGCTCGACGGCTGGTATGCCGACCTGTACGACCATGTCCTGCGCGCCTCGGAGTGGACCGAGTCGCTGCGCGACATGGTCACCACGGTCTTCGAGACCAACCTCTCCCTGCAGGACGCCCGCCTGAACACGGTGATGAAGAAGCTCACCGGGTGGGCCGCGATCATCGCCGTGCCCACCGCGGTGACGGGCTGGTTCGGCCAGAACGTGGCCTATCCCGGGTTCGGCCAGCCCTCGGGCCTGATCGCCAGCACCATCGTGATCACCACTCTCGCGGGCACCCTCTACATCGCGTTCCGAAGGCGCAACTGGCTCTAGACCCCTGCTGCGGTGACGATGGCGTCGGTGAGGAAACCGGCGAAAAGTCCCAGGATCAGGCCGTAGGCCAGGAGGTCCGGGCGTCGGGTCTTGGCTGCGACGCCGACCAGCTGCGTGACGACATACAGGATGGATCCGGCGGCCAGGGCCAGGAACACGACGCTGACGGGCTCGCTGGTGAAGCCGTGGCCGACGAGGGTTCCGACGAAGGTGGGGCCACCGCCGATCGCGCCCATGGACAGCAGGAATCCCCAGCTCGGTCGGAGGATGTTGCCGTGGCGGTCGATGTCGCCTGCGAGGGGGGCAACGATGCCGAAGCCCTCGGTCGCGTTGTGCAGGCCGAAGCCGATCACCAGCACCAGAGCCAGGGCCAGCTCCCCGCTGGCAGCTGACTGGCCGATTGCCAGGCCCTCGGCGAAGTTGTGCAGGCCGATACCGACCGCAATCAGCAGCGACAGCCTGCGGGCGGCGGACCACGTGGCGATCCGGCTCGTGCGTGCAGCCTTGATCTCGCCGACGCCCATGGCCCCCGGTCCGTGGCGACCCGGACCTGCCGCGGATGCCCGTGCCCGCGAGATGCGCCGCTCCATCCAGCTCTCGTAGTAGACCAGCGACAGCAAGCCGGCGGCCAGGCCGGCAGTGAAGAGCACCCCGTAGCCCGCTGCCGTCCCCAGTCCACCCTTGCCTTCGTGGACCGAGGTCAGGGCGTCGTCGATGGGAGCCCAGGCGGCTGAAAGCACGTCCCAGACGAGAAACAGCAGCACGCCGATGGCGGTCGCGTTCAGCAGCGCCCGCAGTGCTGGTGCGGGTCTGCGCAGCCGACCGATGGGTAGCCCCAACAGGATGGTCACGCCGGCGATGAAGCCCAGCAGCATGGTCGACATAAAGCTCAATGGACTGCCTCAACTTCACGTGCCGGACGGGCGGGACCACCCACAACCCAAGGATAAGGCTCACCTTGGTCGGTGAAGTAGCACGAATCGACCACACCACGGTCGCGGAGGGTCGATTCGTGCTACTTCACGGGCAGGCCCGCGTCTATGTCGAGCGTCTGTCGGCTCTACGGTAGTAGTCGCGCCAGATCAGCCGGTGGATGGGGACCAACCGGGGGATGGAGCGCAGTCCTGGGATGAACGGGACGAACATCAGTAGGAGCGTGAGCAGCATCATGAGGCCCCACACCTGCGCGTCGGCATTGTCCGAGGTCGCAAAGGGTGCCACCTGGTACCAGAACGTGTAGAGCCACATCCAGGGCTGACCCGGGTAGTTGCCCGTCTCGTTCATCATGCCCCACTGGTCGCCGCCGAGGTTGCGTGCGCGAGCCTGGTCCTCCAGGAAGGCCCCGTCGGCGAGCAGCAGCAGTGACTGGGTCTGGTCGCCTCCGTAGAAGTTGCCGGAGGACGTGAGAATGCCCTCGAGCCCACCGGTTTGCGCGAGCGTCAGGAGACTGGCAGAGATGACCGGCACCGGGCCGTACTCACCCGTGGCCACCTTTGCCGGGTCGCCACCGGCTCCGGTTGCTTTCTCGCCATCGGCTGCGGCTGCGCCAATGGCATCCACGTAGTCCGTCGCCCACTTGGTCTGCTGCTCGGGCGTCGCCGCCTTCCAGGCGGACAGGGCAGAGGTGAGCGAGGAGTCGCCGCTGACACCGCTGAGCGGGCCAAGGACCAAGGCTGCGGAGTCCACGGGAAGTCGAACTCCCGCCCACTTCTGCAGGGACAGCGGTCCGAGCTTCTGGCCGTCGCCGTTGGTGTTGTATGGCGGCCCGTACGTCGCGCTGGTTGTGGTGCCGGCGAGCTCGCCGGCCGCCGTGGTGATCAGGCCGTTGGGGTCCGCCTTCGCCCAGCTCGACATCGTGACCGACTTCTCGTCGGGTGAGGAGAAGGCCGCGGCCAGCGCGCCGCTGAGCACGAGGATGACGACCAGGGCGATGACGAACTCCTTGACCAGGTCGTAGTGCCGGGTCGGGAAGTCATGTGAGTCCGTGCTCGTGCCATTCTTCGTGCCGGCTTGGGGCGTCGTCTGAGGAGTGGTGGTCATGGCTCATGCCTCCTGTTCGATGGAAGGGTCTGCATCGAAGGGGGGGACGACGCCGTGACGCCGGACCAGGATGACGTGCAGCGCCGTGATGGCGCCCACGGCGAGGGGCAGCAGCACGACGTGCCAGAGCAGCATCTGTCCGGGGTTGAGCACGTTGAACCACGCGCCGATGCCGACGGAGTTCAGGCCGTCCTTGGCCTGGCCGCTGATCCACTGCGAGGCGAAGTTGGACTGTGAGAGGTAGCCCGTGAACGCCGTTCCGATCGAGGCGCCGAACAGCACCACACCGGTGATCCATGTCATGGCCCGCTTTCCGCGCCATGCGGCCATCCAGAACTTGCCCCACAGATGGATCACCATGAAGCCGAAGAAGAGCTCCACGCTCCACAGATGAACGGAGTTGATGTAAAGGCCCAGCGACGAGACGTGCCACCATGCGACGCCGCCAAGCGCGAGGATGCAGCCGGAGACGATCACGACCACCAGGGCCGCCAGGGTCAGCACGCCGAAGACGTAGATCCACGAGGCGACGTAGACCGGCTGCCGGTCGGGAAGCGCCTGCCCCGGCGGGACGAGTCCTTCGAGCTTGCGGCGAAGCCGGCTGGTCCAGTTCCCGGGGTCGGTCGTGTCGTCGGGGCTCAGCGCTCCGGCACCCGCCGTCATCACTTGCGCCGTTCTCGGTCGGCCCGGCTGCCGCGACCCGAGCCGAAGGGCACGACCAGGGCGAGGACGAACAGCAGGATCATCGTCCCGATGATCACGAGGTTGGTCACGGAGATCTGCACGACGCCCCACTGGACGTATCGGCCGGCGGCGTCCTCCGTGACAATACTTAGCGCACTCATCATAGGTACCTGCTTCGCCTGGCGAACGGGTCACGACGACGCCGTTGAGAACCCCTAAACGGTAGCCCGTCATCGGGGGCGGTGCCTAGGTCGTTCTACGCACGGCCTGTGGGTGTTCTCCGCCAGGTTCTGGCTGCCACGACGCGTAGCCTGTTGAGCATGCAGGCGCCAGTAATCCGGGTGGTGGTCGTCGATGACCACGCCTTGCACCGCGACGGCACCCGCCAGATCCTCCAGGCCCACCCCGACCTGCAGGTGGTCGGCGACGCCGACTCCGGCGAGGTCGCCCTCGCCTTGGTCAACCAGCTTCGCCCCGACGTGGTGCTCCTTGATATCCGGCTGCCGGGAATGAACGGCATCGAGGTCACCCGCCGACTCACCCGGGACCATCCGGAGGTTCGGGTGCTGATGGTGAGCGCGTATGACGAGGACGAGTACGTCCGCGGTGCCATGGAGGCCGGGGCCGCCGGATACCTGCGCAAGACCGTCCCCGGCAAGGAGCTGGTCCAAGCGGTGCGGGCCGTTGCTGGTGGGGCGAGCGTGCTCCAGTCCGGTCTCACGGCTCGGCTGCTGATCTCCTCGCGCCAGCCCGAGCGGAGTGCGGCCGACCTGACCGAGCGCGAGCTCTCGGTCCTGGGGCTGCTCGCGGCGGGCCTGCACAACCGGGAGGTTGCGGCACGGCTGGGCATCAGCACGCGCACGGTGGACCGGCACTGCGACAAGATCTACGCCAAGCTCGGGGTGAGCTCACGCACCGAGGCGGTCGTGCGTGCCATCTCGGCCAAACTGTTGATCGTCGCCGATGAGCGCTGACCTGCGGCCCCACGGTCGTGGGTCCCGGGCCCTCGAGGGGGTGCGCAGGCTGGGCGTGCCGGTGCGCGCCGGCCGGTTCTGGCTGGTCCAAGCGGGCGTTCTGTTCGTGGCGTTCCTGGACGAGGTCGTGCTCGACGTCCTGGGTGTCCAACCGCCGTTCGAGATCCCGCGCTCGACGATCACCTCGCTGCTGCTCGTCCCGGTCATCTACGCGGCACTGAACTTCGGTGTCCGTGGTGCCGTCGGCACGGCACTGTGGGCGACCGTGCTCATGTTTCCCGACTGGCTCTTCATCGCCGGAGTGACGACTGCGAACGCCTGGGTCGAGATCGGGAACCTGGCCGTCCTCAACGCGGTTGCGGTCATCGTCGGACAGCGGGTTGAACGCGAGGCCCAGGCACGGCTGCGGGCGGAGGAGGCACTGCGAGCCAGTGAGGTCGTCGAGGCGCGCTACCGCGCGCTGTTCGACGAGCAGCACGCGCCGGTGCTCGTCACCGACGCCGGAGGGGTGGTCACCGAGGCCAACGCCGCCGCCACCCGCCTGCTCGGGGCTGGCGTCCCTGGACGTCTGCTGTCGGATCTCGTCGACTCCGCGGTGACGACGATCCTGGTCGGGGCAGTTCCTCGCCTGCCGGTGGGGGACCGTGTGTTCGTGCCCAAGGGGCGCACCCTCGAGGTCGGCTCCGGCGAACGCCTCGTGCAGATCGTGCTCGTCGACGTGACCGAGGAGGAGCACCGCGCGCGCGAGCAACGGGCCTACGCCGCGCACCTGGTCACCGTGCAGGAGGACGAGCGGCGTCGGCTGGCCCGGGACCTGCACGACGACCCGGTACAGACGCTGACCTACCTCGTGCGCATGCTCGAGCAGCTGACCGACGACCCACGGCTGCCGCCGGATCTGGCTCCGCTGGTGCGTCGGGATGGCGAGCTGGCCACGCAGGTCGTCGACGCCCTGCGCACGGTGATCCACGGCCTGCGCCCACCGGTACTCGACGACTTCGGGGCGGTCGCCGCCCTGAGGCAGCTGGTCGACGAGGTCCAGACCCGGTACGGGATCTCGATCCGGATGCGGGTGAGCGGGGACCAGGTGCGGCTGTCTGCCCCATGCGAGCTCACCGTGTACCGAGTGGCGCAGGAGGCGCTGAGCAACGTCGTACGCCACGCGCAGGCCACTCACGCCCGGGTCGACCTGCGCTTCGGTGAGCAGGTGGTTCTCACCGTCACCGACGACGGCTCCGGCATCCCCGCGTCCCGTGACGGCTCGGCGAGCTCCGGCGGCCGGCTGGGGCTGATCGGGATGCGCGAGAGGGTCACCCTGCTCGGCGGCAGTCTTGAGGTCCGCGCGCGCAAGCCGCGCGGCACGCTGGTGCGGGCCACGCTGCTGGGCGCGCCGCCCGAAGTGCAGCCCTGATCATCAGCGACGGCGCCCACATTGTCACGTGAGATGGTGGGCAACGGTAGGGACGATGTCCTGTCCTGAGGTGGTCCCCGCCAGAAGATATGAGACGCGGCATGACCCACCCGCGGATCTGGGCCACTGGCCTGGGGACGCGGCAACCAGAGAGGTGTTCTCATGAAGGCTTTGGTGTACCACGGTCCCGGTCAGAAGGCGTGGGAAGAAGTACCCGACCCAAAGATCATCGACCCGACCGACGTGATCGTGCAGGTGGACACGACGACGATCTGTGGCACCGACCTGCACATCCTCAAGGGGGACGTCCCGGCGGTGACCGACGGACGGGTCCTCGGGCACGAAGGTGTCGGGACGATCACCGAGGTCGGAGCGGCGGTGAACCAGCTTGCGGTGGGCGACCGTGTGATCATCTCCTGCATCACCTCGTGCGGCTCGTGCTCCTACTGTCACGGACAGCTCGCCGCGCACTGCCTGAACGACGAGGGTGCCTCGGGCATCGGCTGGATCTTCGGTCACCTCATCGACGGCACCCAGGCGGAGTACGTACGCGTCCCCTTCGCTGAGAACTCCGTGCACAAGCTGCCCGCGGGCGTCAGTGACGAGGCCGCGGTCATGCTCTCCGACATCCTGCCCACTGGCTTCGAGATCGGTGTGCGCAACGGCCGGGTCAAGCTCGGCGATGTCGTCGCCGTCATCGGTGCCGGACCGGTGGGCCTCTCGGCGATGATGACCGCCGGGCTGTACGGCGCCTCGCGCATCGTCGCCATCGACCTCGACAACAACCGGCTCGAACAGGCCGAGAACTTCGGCGCCACCGACGCCATCAACAGCGGCACGGCGGCTTGGAAGAACGAGCTGCTGGCCCTGACGGATGGCCTGGGCGTGGACGTCGCGATCGAGGCCGTGGGCGTTCCGTTGACCTTCGAGATGGCCACCGAGATCATCCGACCCGGCGGGACGGTGGCCAACGTCGGTGTGCACGGGAGGTCCGTGGAGCTGAAGCTCCAGGATCTGTGGATCAAGGACATCGCGATCACCACCGGCTTGGTGAGCACCAGCACGACCCCGATGCTGCTCAAGCTCGTCGCCCAGGGCCGGCTCAAGCCCGAGAGGTTCGTGAGCCACCGGTTCACGTTCGACAACATCCTGGACGCCTACGACACCTTCAGCCGCGCGGCGGAGACGAAGGCGCTCAAGGTGGTTATCACCCGCTGACGCCCACCACCTCGGCCCGGGCGATGGGGAAGTAGCGCCCGGCCGGTCAAGCGCTGTCACGCCAGGACATCGTCGACGACGTGCCTTCCCGGCTTCTTCGGTTCAGGTGCTTTCGCTTTCCGGCGGAACGGGAAGCAGGTGCTAGCCGGGGGTGTCCAGGTCGTCCCGATCGTGCTGGGGGTGCTTGGAACCGTGAACGATGGCCACGGGGCACGAAGCCCTGTGCATCACGCCCTGGCTCACCGAGCCGAGAAGGAGCCCGCCGAATCCCCCGCGGCCCCGAGTGCCCACGACCACGAGGCAGGCGTTCTCGCCCTGACGGATGAGAGCCTCGACCGGGAGTCCGCGCACGCTGTGCCGGCGAACCGCGACATCGGGGTACTTCTCCTGCCAGCCGGCCAGTGACTCGGCAACCAGGGCCTGCTCTTCCGCAGCGAAGGTCTGCCAGTCGACCGTCCAGATGGCCGAGGCAGCGGCGCCTTCGACGTGGTCCAGCCACCACGCGTGGACGACGGTCAGGCCCACACCGCGCGACGACGCCTGCTCGTACGCGTAGGCGATCGCGCTGCTCGACACATCCGAACCGTCAACGCCGACGACGACGGGGGCACCGGCCGGTTGGGCCGGTGTGTCATGCACGATGACGACCGGACAGCGGGCGTGCGCAGCCACCTGAACCGAGACCGACCCCATGAATACGCCACGCGCTGCGCTCATGCCGCGGGCGCCCAGTACCACCGTATCCGCGGTCTCCGACGCTTCCACGAGCGCAGTTGCCGGTCTGTAGGCCGGCTCGCTCCAGGTGATGACCAGCTCCGGGCTCGCGCGGCGCGCGCGGGCGACCGCGTCCTGGCGGACACCGTCGGCGAGCTCGCGCAAGCCGTTGATCGCGTACCCGATCCCGATGTCCGTCATCGGGTACCCGTAGGAGAACGCGTGAATGATATGCAGGGGCAGCCTTCTTCGAGAGGCTTCCTCCACAGCCCAGCCCAAGGCCAGGTCGCTGGTTGGCGAGCCGTCGACGCCGACGACGATGGTCCCTTGTGGGACGGGCTTGCTGCTCATGGCGTTCTCCTTGGGCATTCTGGGTTCAACTACTACCAACACTGGTCACCCCGAGGGTGCGCGCACAGGGCACTTGGTCCCGCGCAGTCGAGCCCAGGAGCGAACGTGGTACGGGACCTTTGGCTCTGCTGCTCGCGGCAGATGGGCGCGACGATCGATGTCATGCAGACATCCACGACCTTCGGCCCCGCGGGCACGCAATCGCCGCGACACCCGCGCGATGTGGTGGCCGGCCTGGTCAACGACGGGATGGCGACCCTTGTCGCTGGTGCTGCGGTCCGCGAAGCCGTGCACCGTGGCGCCCGTGTGCGCTTCGTTCAGGTGATGCCCCTCGGACTCAGCTCAGAGGACCGCTCGGAGATGGATGTGGCGATGTTCGGTGTCGCCCTGCGTGCCCTGCATAGGCAGCGGCGGGTTCCATGCACCTTCGAGACGGTGGAGGGTGATGCGGCGCGGATGCTCGTCGAACGCAGCAACGGTGCCGCCGTACTCGTGGTTGGTCGCGATGCACCCGACGCCGTCGTGCGCGTGGGCCAATACTGCCAGGAGCATGCCCTGTGCGACGTCCTGACCGTTTCCGGCCCGGACTCGCAGCTCGAGCCCGCAGGCAGCACCACGGTGACCACGCCCTGACCACTGTGGCGAACCTCCGGTCACCGGACGCGCCCTAGAATCAACCGCGTGGAGTCCGACCGTGGCACCGAAGGACCAGCGTCCTCCCCGTTGGCGACGGCCGCGCTGAACCCGGACGACCTGCTTGACGAGCTGCGCAGTCGAGCACAGGCATCGAACCGGGCACAAGAGCGCCTGACTGCCCTCCTGGATGCCGTGATGGCGGTCACCGCGGACCTCGAGCTGTCCGAGGTCCTCACCCGGATCGTGCGTTCGGCCTGTGAGCTCGTCGATGCCAAGTACGGCGCGATGGGGGTTCTTGGCCCGGACCGCGAGCATCTCGTGGAGTTCGTGTCGCGAGGGCTCACCAAGAAGGAGCAGGAGGCGATCGGGGATCTGCCCAGTGGGCACGGCGTGCTCGGCCTGCTGATCCGTGAACCCCGCCCTCGGCGGCTCACTGACCTCGGCAGCGACCCCGACTCCTATGGCTTCCCGCCCAACCACCCACCCATGCACAGCTTCATCGGCACACCGGTTCGCATCCGGGATGAAGTCTTCGGCAACCTCTATCTGACTGAGAAGCAGGGCGCAGCGGAGTTCACCACGGACGACGAGGCGATCCTGGTTGCCCTCGCGGCGGCTGCCGGCATCGCCATCGACAACGCGCGCCAGTACGAGCTGAGCCGGCGGCAGCGTCGGTGGCTCCAGACCACCGGCGACGTGACCCAGCTCCTCCTCGAGGGCAGGGACGAGGGGTCGGCGATGGACTTCCTGGCCTTTCGTACCCGGGAGCTGTCCCAGGCCCAGCTGGCGACCGTCGCGCTGTATGACGAGGATGGCGATCTGGTGGTGAGGGCCGTCCGGTGCGGCGAGCCCTCCGAGGCCGGCGTACGGGCCAACGCGGTGCTCGGGTCGGTTCTGCACACGGGGCACTGGCGCGAGATCGTTGCGGCCCGTGAGCCCGTTCTCCTGCTCACCAGGCTCGGTGACCCGACGGTCGACAACCTGTCGACGGACGTGCGCGGGCTGGGCACCTCAGATCCCCACGGCCCAACCGCGCTACTGCCCATCACCGTGGGCGACGACGAGATCGGTGTGCTCGCGGTCGCCTGGGGCACGGACGCCGAGTCCTTCGTCGAAAACGTCATGCCGCCCCTGGCGGCGCTGGCTCAGCAGATGGGCCTGGCCCTGGTGGCTCGTCGCAGCCAGCAGGATCGATCGCGTCTTGCCCTGCTGGAGGACCGCGAGAGGATTGCCCGCGACATGCACGACCTCGTGATCCAACGACTCTTCGCGACAGGTCTGTCGCTGCAGGCGGCCGGACGGCAGGCCCAGCATCCGAACGTTGCCGCGAGGCTCGACGAGGCCGTGGACGAGCTGGATGCTGCCATCAAGGACATTCGGCACACCATCTTCGAGCTGCACCGGGAAAGGCCCACACGCGAGCTACGCGAGGAGATCGCGGACCTGGTGCGGGTGTCCACGGAACCCCTCGGGTTCGCTCCGGAGCTCACGATCGAGGGACCTCTCGACGCGCTCGCGGCCGACCTCGAAGCCGATCTGGTCGCCGTGATCCGAGAGGGTCTGGCGAATGTCGCCAGACATGCTCGGGCGTCCTCTGTCAGTGTCCGGGTCACGAGCGACGACGCGATCCAGGTCGAGGTTGCCGACGATGGCGTCGGGGTTGCGTCAAACGCCGTGGAGAGCGGGTTGGACAACTTGCGCCAACGCGCTGAGTCCCGTGGAGGTTCGCTGACCTTGCGGCGCCGAACGCCGCACGGGACGGCGTTGGTGTGGGAGGTAGTGCGGGAGCGCGACTGACGGCGGGACGTTCGTCTCTGTTTGTGAGTCGCCGCGACAGTGCATGCTGGCATCGCCAGCATTGTGTTCAGAGGAGTTCCGACATGCTCGTTCGCGAGATCATGACCAGTCCGGCATACCGGGTGCACGAGGGTGCGTCGATCGAGGCAGCGTTACAGGTGATGGTGACCGCGAGCGTGACGAGCCTGCCTGTCGTGGACCGTGACGGTCACGTGGTCGGCATCATCAGCGAGGCTGATCTGCTCAAGGAACACCTGGAGCCCGATCCCAGAGCACACATACGCCTGGTGCCGCCGCCGTCCGAACCATTGCCGGTGACGGTGGGTCAGGTGATGACGGCGCATCCGTACACGGTGCGCGAGGACCACGATGTCGCCGAGCTGGCCCGAACGTTCGCCAGCACGGGCTGGAAGAGCGCGCCTGTGGTCCGGGGCGACGTGCTCCTGGGCGTCGTCAGCCGAAGTGACGTGATCCGGGCGATGGCCCGACCCGACAGCGAGATTCATGCGGAGATCTCCAGGGCATTCGCGGAGATCGGTCTGCAGACATGGCACGCGGACGTCGCCTTTGGGGTGGTGCACATCAGCGGTACCTCCTCGGACCGTGAGCGAGCAGCCGCCACCTCCATCGCCCAGTCCATCAAAGGAGTTCGCCGTGTCACGTCGTCGGGGGAGGACTCGACATGACGGCCCCGGCCTCGACCTGCCAGACGATCGTCGTCGGTTTTGACGGTTCGGCCCCGGCCACGGCCGCCCTGGACTGGGCCGCCAACGCGGCCAAGCGGACCGGCGCCACCTTGCGCATCATCTCCGTGGTCCACTACCCGGGAATGCCTGCCGGCACGGTGGAGCTCGTCCCTGTCCTGCCGGCAAGCTTGTTGAAGCGGGCCCACGACCTGGCCGCCAATGCGGCGGTGCATGCCCGCGAGGTCCTCGGCGCCGCCAGGGTGGAGACCCAGATAGTCATCGGCGCTGCAGCGGAGGCGCTGGTCACGGCCGCAGAGTCGGTGCAGCTGCTCGTCGTTGGCAACCGCGGACGCTCCGAGCTCGGCTCGACCGTCCTGGGGTCGGTGTCGTTCGCGGTCGTAGCACATGCCCACTGCCCCGTCATCGTGGTCCGCCAAGGCGCTGTCGCCCTGGGACCCGAGAACGGCGTCGTCGTTGGTGTCGACGGGTCGTCCGCTGGTGATCGTGCGCTGGACATGGCAGCCGACGTCGCCGACCACGCGGGCGCCCCGCTTCGGATCATCTCCGCATGGGACCTGCCGGCCGCGGACTCCTGGGCATTCTCCTACTGGGAGACGGCACCGGTCGACACCGACTGGGCGCGGACGCAGCACGAGGTTGCGGTCAAGGTCGCGGCCGCCGCCGCCGACCGGGCGCAGTCGCAGCACCCGGGCCTGGTGACGACCAATGAGGTGCAGCAAGGGCCCGCCGGCGCCGCGCTCATCGGTGCTTCCCACCACGCCGGCCTGGTCGTCGTCGGCTCGCGTGGGCTGGGTGGCTTCGCCGGTCTCGTCCTGGGCTCGGTCAGCCACAACGTGATCCACGGCTGCGTGTGCCCTGCCATGGTCGTGCGGAAGTCGACATCGAACCGACCCGAGACCGCCCGTGCGGACGTCATGATGGTCGGATCCTGAACGGCTAAGGTAACGCGATGACGATCCGCATATTTCTCCTCGACGATCACGAGATCGTTCGACGCGGACTGCGGGAGCTGCTGGAGACCGTCGAGGACTTCGAGGTGGTCGGTGAGTCCGGCTCCGCTGTCGAGGCCAGCCGACGGATCCCCGCGCTGCGCCCACATGTGGCGATCTTCGACGCCAGGCTGCCGGACGGCTCGGGTATCGACGTGTGCCGAGACGTACGGTCCGTGGACCCCACGATCGCTGGGTTGATCCTGACCTCGTATGACGATGAGCAGGCGCTCGCAACGGCCATCCTCGCCGGGGCGGCCGGCTACCTGCTCAAGGACATCAAGGGGAATGGACTCATTGAGGCCGTTCGCGCGGTGGCCGCCGGCGAGCGGCTGATCGACGCTCGCGCAGTTGAAAGGGTCCGCAACGGGTGGACCAGCAAGGCTGACGCGGATCCTCGGCTGCGGCTGCTGTCCCCCCAGGAGCGACGAGTCCTCGATCACGTTGCGCAAGGCCTGACGAACCGCCAGATCGGTGAGGCCATGTCCCTGGCCGAGAAGACGGTCAAGAACTACATCACCGCGGTGCTGGGCAAGCTCGGCATGGAGCGGCGGACACAAGCGGCCGTCTTCGCCGTGACCCATCCCGCGAATCCTGAGCAGCCGGCGAGTCCGGCGCGTCCGGGCCATGATAGGCAGGCCCAGTAGACTGGCGCCATGAGGAGCGACGGGCCGAACGAGGGTGTCGAGCTGAACGAGGGTGTCGAGCTGTCGACGGCGGAGTCATGGACCCTGCTTCGTGCCGCCGTCGTGGGTCGCCTGGCCGTCATGGTCGACGACCGCCCGGACATCTTCCCCGTCAACCACCTGGTCGACCATGGCAGCGTGGTGTTCCGAACGGCCGCCGGCAGCAAGCTCGCCGGGTCCGCAGGGCATTGGGTCGCGTTCGAGGTGGACGGCTATGACCTGTTGACCGCGAGTGCCTGGAGCGTCGTGGTCAAGGGTGAGGCCCAGCAGGTGAACCGCCTGTACGACGTGTTGGAGGCGATCGAGCTGCCCCTCTTTCCTTGGCATTCGGCGCCGAAACCGCACTTCATCAGGATCGAGCCGGACAGCATCACCGGCCGTCGGTTCGAGGTGCCGGGCGGCGCACGATCGACTCTACCGACGGCCGAGACACCGACCCGTTGAACACGTGGAAGACTCTGCGTAGATCCCCGGCCGGCCTCGGCGCATTTCCGGGACGACCATTGGGAGCCATCACGTCGTGCGCACGATAAGTCTCGAACAGCTGCAGAGTCGCCTGGGTGCAATTGATGGGGTTCCGCGGGTGGTGGTCAGCGGCAACGTCGCCACGCCTTGGGCGGTCATTGAAACCATCGACCGCACGATCGAGTCGTACCGCCTCTACATGCTCAACGCCGGTCTGGGGATACCCGAACGCCCAGGTGTCATCGCCGAGAGCAGCTTTGTCGGGCCAGGCATGCGTCGTCATCCAGCGCTGTCGTACGTCCCCAGCAGGCTGTCGATGGTGCCGGTCCTGTTCGAGCGCAGCCTGCCTCCTGACGTCGTGGTGGTCCACTGCGCTCCGCCGCGTGAGGGTTTGCTGAGCCTGGGGATCGAGGTGAACGTGCTGCCGGCGGCTGTCGACGCCTGCCGCTCCCGCGGCGGCCTGGTGGTTGCGGTGATCAACTCCCGCATGCCCTACACCTTCGGAGATGCGCAGATTGCCGTCGAGCTCGTCGACGTCGCGGTGGAGATGGACTTCGAGCTGGCAGCGGCGCACTCCAGCTCTGTGGATGACTCCAGTCGCGTGATCGCGGAGCGTATTGCCGACATGATCGACGACGGGGCAACCCTCCAGCTCGGCATCGGGGCGGTGCCCGACTCCACGTTGCAGGCCCTGGCGACCCGGCGCGGGTTGCGGGTCTGGAGCGAGATGTTCTCCGACGGGATCCTGGACCTCGAGGCTGCGCACGCTATGGACGAGGACTACCCCATCACCGCGTCCTTCTGCTTCGGCTCGCGCAGGCTCTACGACTGGGTGGACCTCAACCCCCGCGTGCGGATGCTGCGTACCGAGAAGACCAACAGCCCGGCGCTGATCGCGGCCAACCGCGCGATGACGAGCGTGAACTCAGCTCTTGAGGTGGACCTGTTCGGGCAGGCGAACGCCTCGCGGATCAACGCCAGGATCCATTCCGGGTACGGCGGACAGACCGACTTCATCGTCGGTGCACTGCACGCCCCCGGCGGTCAGGCTTTCATTGCGCTGCGCAGCTGGCACCCCCGCGCCGATGTCTCCGCAGTGGTCCCGCTGCTGGACGAGCCTGTGACGTCGTTCCAGCAGACCGCCGTCGTGACAGAGCAGGGCGTGGCCAGACTGTGGGGCTACGACGAGAAGACGCAGGCGCGTCACCTGATCGAACATGCCGCTCACCCCAGAGTCCGGGCGGAGCTCTGGGAGGAAGCGCGGGAGCTGGGCCTGGCCTGATCTTTCAAGGCGGGCCCGAGGACGGTGGTCGGAGTGGGTGGCGGGTTCACAGCAGATTCATTGGGTCGGTCACAGGAATCTCCAATGATCTTCGGCGAGTCTTGAGGACATGAGCACCTCACCGGACGCGCTGATGGTGCCGGCAACCCCCACGTCCATCGGCACTCCACATCGAAAGGCCGACCATCGTGCCTGGGCCCGGCAGGTGCGCGCACCCCTCTGGTGGCGCGACGCCTTCGGGGTCTTCGTCTGGAGCTCGATGCTGGTGGTCGTGGCCCTGTGGGTCTCGGGTGGTGGAGTCCAGGACCTCGCGAAGATGGGCACCGGCCTCACGAGCATCGGCCGGCTGACCGGCCTGGTGGCCTCGGACCTGTTGCTCATCCAGGTGCTGCTCATGGCGCGAGTCCCTTTCGTGGAGCAGTCGTACGGCCAGGACGTGCTGGCCCGGCGCCACCGCTGGGTGGGCTTCTCCTCGTTCAACCTCATGCTGGTGCACATCGTGGCCATCACCTTGGGCTACGCCGCCACCACACCCAAGGGGCTGTGGGGCACCATCGTCGACTTCGTCGTCAACTACCCGGGGATGCTGCTCGCCGTTGCCGGCACGGCGGCACTCTTCGCCGTCACGGTCACCTCGATCAAGGCGGCCCGGTCCCGTCTTCGTTACGAGTCGTGGCACCTGCTTCACCTGTACGCCTACCTCGGTGTGGGCCTGGCACTGCCGCACCAGCTCTGGACCGGCAAGGAGTTCCTCACCTCTCCGGTGGCCACGGTGTTCTGGTGGTCCCTGTGGGCTGCGGCGGCCGCGAGCGTGCTCATCTGGCGGGTCGCCCAGCCGCTGTGGCGCAGTCTGCGTCATCAGCTCGTGGTGCAGGAGGTGCGTGCCGAGAGCGACACCGTCACCACGGTCGTCATGCGGGGTCGGATGCTGCACCGGTTGCCGGTGCGGGCCGGTCAGTTCCTCCAGTGGCGGTTCCTGGACGGGCCCGGATTCACGCGGGCCCACCCGTACTCGTTGTCCGCGGCACCAGATGGCCGGACGCTGCGGATCACGGCAGCCCATCTGGGGGATGGGTCGTCGGGGCTGAGGAGCCTGCGCCCGGGAACGAAGGTGCTCTTCGAGGGTCCCTACGGCCGGCTGCATGAGGGCGTGCGGACCCGTCGCAAGGTCCTGCTCATGGCCTCCGGCATCGGCATCACGCCGATGCGGGCGCTTCTTGAGGAGCTGGACCAGCGACCGGGCGACGTCACCTTGGTCTACCGGGCCCGCTCCGATGAGGACCGCATCCTGGTGGACGAGCTGTCCGCGCTGGCCAAGCGTCACCAGGCACGGTTCTTCGTCGTGACCGGCCCCAGGGCCGCTCATCGAGACAGCTGGCTGCCCCAGCACGCGGCGCATCTTGGTGACGTGGAGGCGCTGCTCCAGCTCGCGCCGGATGTCGCCAACCACGACGTGTTCATCTGCGGCAGCGCTGGGTGGATGGACGCCGCGGAGCAGGCCGTGATGGGTGCCGGCGTTCCTCCCGAACACATCCACATCGAACGCTTCACCTACTGACCGTCCGACGTGACGGCATACAAAGCACGAAGGAGAGCCATGCGACGCATCGTCACCGTCATCCTGTCGACGATCACGACCCTGGTGCTGCTCTTCAGCTACCACACCAGCACGGACAGCGCCACGGTCGCGGGCGGCCCCGTGCGCCAGCTACCTGCGGCCTCCGGCTCAAACCCGCCGTCCGGGTCGTCCAAGAGCGGGTCCTCGACATCCAAGTCGGGGTCGGCGGCCGCCTCGTCGGCCACGTTCACCGGTGGTGTCGCCGACACCCGGTGGGGTCCCGTCCAGGTCCAGATCACGGTGCAGAGTGGCAAGATCACCGCGTCCCGGGCGGTTCAGTACCCACAGAACAACGGTCGCGATGCGGAGATCAACGGTTTTGCGCTGCCCGTCCTGGACCAGGAGGTCGTCCAGCAGCAGTCCGCCGGCATCGACTCGGTGTCGGGTGCCACGGTGACCAGCGACGGCTACCTGCAGTCGCTGCAGTCGGCGATCGACCAAGCCCACCTGTGAGTCGCCGGGCGTGGGTCAGGCAGATCATGGGTATGCCGATCAGCATCCACATCCGGGGTGAGGACGCCGAGTCACCGGCGGTGGCGCGAGTCGTCGAAGAAGCGTTTGACCTTCTGCGAGAAGCGGATCGGCTGTTCAGCACCTACCAGCAGGACAGTGAGGTCTCCCGGATCCGAAGGGGCGAGCTGGACCCGGCGCAGGCCGACCTGCTGGTCCAGCAGGTTGCCGTGGCGTGCCAGCGAGCAGGCGAGCTCACACAGGGCGCGTTCACCGATGTGCTGCCAGATGATGATGGTGTGCTGCGTTTCGATCCGACCGGATTGGTCAAGGGTTGGGCCGCGGACCGGGCCGCGGGCCGGTTGGCCGACCTGCCGGCGGCGTCGTTCTGCCTCAACGCCGGGGGCGACGTCGTGGTCGGAGGCACGATCGGCGAGGCCAACGGCGGCCCGGGACCGCCCTGGCGGGTCGGCATCGAGGACCCACGCGACCGCTCCCGGATCGCCGAGGTCGTGGAGCTCCACCACGGTGGCGTGGCCACCTCGGGCACGGCCGCCCGTGGGGCTCATCTCTACGATCCGGCCACCGGGACCTTCGTGGACCGGACGGGGTCGGTCACCGTCGTCGGACCGAGCCTGATGTGGGCCGACGTGTGGGCCACCGCACTGTTCGTTGGGCCGCCCTCCTTGCCCCGCCGGTTCTCCGAGGTCGCTGACGGCTACCGCGTGATCTCACTTTGAGCACGTCCCCGGGTCGAGTACAGTTGGGAACACAACGAAGGGCCTACCTCTCGCCAGGTAGGCCCTTCGTTGTATCTCGTGATGTCTGCGGTGTTCGCCCGAGGTGCTATCCGATTCCCAGGGCACCCGGTGGCATCGCCACGAGAGGCGCCTCGCCGGGGACCGTCGGCGTGGTGCCGGAGGTGTGGCCACGCTGACGCAGACGTCGTTCGATGCGGCCGGCGAACACCGTGAGCAGGTAGTTGATGGTGATGAAGATGACGGCCGTGACGATGAGTGCCGGGATCATGTTGGCTCGTGCGGTGCCCAGCGTCTGGCCCTGGTAGAGCAGCTCGATGTAGGTGATGGTGAAGCCGAGCGCGGAGTCCTTGAGCACGACGACGAGCTGACCGACGATCGCCGGAAGCATCGCGGTCAGGGCCTGGGGCAGCAGGATGGTGCGCAGCGTCTGGACGGGTGACAGTCCGATCGAAAGTCCGGCCTCTCGCTGCCCGCTGGGAAGGGAGCCGACACCCGCCCGCAGGAGCTCGGCGACCACGGCGCCGTTGTAGAACGTCAGGCCGGTGACGACGCCCGCGAGCGCGAGCTGCTCGGAGGGGAACACCTGGTAGATCGCGTAGAGGTTGAACGAGAAGATCATCATCAACAGCACGGGCACGGCGCGGAAGAACTCGACGAAGACCGAGCATGACCAGCGCAGGGCGGTGTTGTGCGAGAGACGTCCCATTCCCAGGAGCAGGCCCAGCGCTCCTGCCAGGACGATGGAGATGGCTGCAGCCTTGAGCGTCCCCACGAGGCCCTGGATGAGGTACTCGGTCCAGGTGTCCGCTCTCAGGAAGGGACTCCACTTGTCCGCGGTGAGGTTGCCCTTGTCGGCGAGCTTCTTGAGAACCCATGCCAGGAGGCCGAGAGCCAGGAGGCCACCCAGTACGGCGATGCCGGCGTGGCGGCGACGAGCCCTGGGGCCGGGTGCGTCGAAAAGGATCGTCTCGGCGCTCATCGCTTCACCGCCAGCCGCTTGGACATCGACGTGATGACCAGGCCCATCGGCAGGGTCAGGATGACGAAGCCGACGGCGAAGATGAGGAAGATGAGCGACAGGACGTCGGGGCGGAACTCGATCATGCTTGCCATCACGTAGGACGCTTCGCCGACACCGATCACCGACACGACCGTGGTGTTCTTGGTGAGGGCGATCAGCGTGTTGCCCAGGGGCGTGATCGCACCTCGAAAGGCTTGTGGCAGAACGACATAGCGAAGGTTCTGGCTGAAGGTCAGACCGACGGAGCGTGCCGCTTCGGCCTGACCCGCAGGCACGGTGTTGATGCCGCTGCGCAGCGCCTCGCAGACGAAGGCGGCGTGGTAGACCGACAGGCCCAGGATGCCGAGCCTGATGTTGTTGTCGACGATGAAGGTATGGGAGGCAGGGTTGGCCAGATTCAGGCCGAGGTTGACGAACAGGCCGAGGTTGCAGAAGACGATGATCAAGGTCAGCGGCGTGTTCCGGACGATGTTGACGTAGCCGGCGCCCAGGGTGCGAGCGATCGCCACGGGCGAGACTCGCATGATCGCCACGACGGTGCCGATGACCAAGGACCCGATCGACGCGAAGAAGGTCAGGACGATGGTCATCCAGAAAGCCCCGAGGACGTCGAACTTGCTCAGCAGGTCAGCCATGTGCCGCACTTCCGCTCGAGGAGCTGCCGGTAAGCCGCCCGGTCAGGTGAGCAGGCGGCATACCGGCAGATTTGGCTGGTGGACCCTTAGCTGCAGGGTTCCGTCTTGGGCGGGTTGGTGGCGGTGTCGACCTTGAAGCCGGCCGGCCCCAGGTTGGCCTTGACGGCCGTCTGCCAGTGACCGAGGGTGATCATCGAGTTGATGGCGGCCGTGACCTTCTGGCACAACGCGGTATCGCCCTTCTTGAAGCCGATGCCGTACTTCTCCGTGGAGAAGGTCTTGCCGACGACCTTCAGCTTGCCCTTGTATGCCGGCTGGCTCGCATAGCCCGCGAGGATCGTGTTGTCGGTGGTCACGGCGTCGACCGCGCCACCAACGAGGGCCTCGACGCACTTGGAGTAGGTGTCGTACTCCTGCAGCTGCACGTCCGGGTACTTGTCCTTGACCTTCGCGGCAGGGGTGGAGCCCTTCACCGAGCAGAGCTTCTTGCCCTTGAGCGTGTCGGGGCCGGTGATGGTGGTGTCGGTGGACTTGACCAGGAGGTCCTGGCCGGCGATGAAGTACGGGCCGGCGAAGGAGACCTTCTCCTTGCGCGCGTCGGTGATCGAGTAGGTCGCGACGACCAGGTCGACCTGCCCGGTGGAGATGAGCGTCTCGCGCTGGGCGCTCGGGGCCTGGACCCACGTGATGTCCTTCTCCTTGTGTCCCAGTGACAAGGCGACGAACGTGGCCACAGCGACGTCGAAGCCGGTGTACTTGGCGCCGTCCTTGAGGCCGAGGCCGGGCTGGTCGAACTTGATCCCGATCTTGATGGGCCCTCCGGTGCCGCTGCCTGCGCTGCCTTCGGTGCTGCCACCACCGCATGCGGCGAGGCCGGTCATGGCTACGGCGGCGGCGGCCGCGATAGTCATTCGACGTAGCTTCATCGTTTCCTCCAGTTGTGACGCTGAGAACGGGCGCAAGAAGCGCGTTGGTGGTCAGTGGGTGAGGATCTTGCCCAGGAACTCGCGGGCACGCGCCGACTTGGCGTTGGTGAAGAACTCCCCGGGCGTGGCCTGTTCGACGATCTGGCCGCCGGCCATGAACACCACCCGGTTGGCTGCGCGGCGGGCGAAGCCCATCTCGTGGGTGACGACGATCATCGTCATACCGGACCCGGCGAGCTCGATCATGACATCGAGGACCTCGTTGATCATCTCCGGGTCCAGCGCCGAGGTCGGCTCGTCGAACAGCATGACCTTGGGTTCCATCGCCAGCGACCGGGCGATCGCGACACGCTGTTGCTCACCGCCGGAGAGCTCCGCGGGGTACCTGTCGGCTTTGTGCTCGACGCCGACGCGCTCGAGCAGCTCCATGGCCTTCTTGTCGGCGTCAGCCTTGGAGATGCCGCGGGCCTTCATCGGGCCGAGCGTGATGTTCTGTCGAATCGTCATGTGGGAGAACAGGTTGAATGACTGGAACACCATGCCGACGTCGGCGCGCAGCTTTGCCAGGGCCTTGCCCTCGCTCGGTAGCGGCTGCCCGTCGATGCTGATCGTGCCCGACCCACAGGTCTCGAGGCGGTTGATGGTGCGGCAGAGGGTGGACTTGCCCGAACCTGAGGGTCCGATGATGACCACGACCTCGCCCTCGCCGATGGTCAGGTCGATGTCCTGCAGGACGTGCAGGTCCCCGAAGTGCTTGTTGACCTTGTTCATGACCACGAGCGGGCGATGGGTCGCCGGCGCCGGCGAATCCGTGGGGTTTGTCCCCATTGGTGCATCCGTCATGCGGACACAGTAACGGGTGTCTGACGGCCCGAATGGAAATGCTTGGCCCGCGGTCAGGCCTGGCGTCGCGAGCCCGGGCTACTAGTCTGTGTCAACACCGACAGAGGAGGGCGGATGTTGTCCAACGAAGTCTTGAGTGAGGCCTTCAGCCGGATCCGCAACGTCGTTCATTCCGCGCTCAAGGACGCGAGCATCGAGGTGCTGACCTTCCGGGCGGACCCAGAGGCGAACACGATCGCCTGGTTGGTCTGGCACCTCAGCCGTGTCCAGGACGGCCACATCGCCGAGCTCGTCGGTGAGGAGCACGTGTGGACGACCGGTGGCTGGGTCGACCGCTTCGATCTCCCTTTCGATCCCGGGGCCACGGGATATGGGCAGAGCGCAGACGCCGTGGCGGGCGTTCGCGCCGATGCGGAGCTCCTGGCCCATTACTACGACGCGGTTCACACCCGGACCATCGACTACCTGCACACTCTGAACGAGGCGGACTTCGACAGGGTCGTCGATGCGTCGTGGGACCCGCCGGTGACACTCGCGGTGCGCCTTGTCAGCATCCTGTCGGACGACCTGCAGCACGCGGGCCAGGCGTCGTACGTGCGTGGGCTCGCGAAGCGTGCGGGGCTCTAGCCTCGAAATCTGTTCTGCCACAACGGAATCGGCCTAGTCGGCTGGGCGCGGGTCTGTGGCCAGCCCTGAGATGCCGAGACCTGGCGTGTCGGGAAGTCCTACGATGTCAAGCTGGTATGCCGCTCCGCCCGTCACAGGGGAGCGCTTCAGCCAGAGTCCAGCATCGAGGTCATGCGCGGTACCGGGCGCCGCGGCTGCGGTCGACTCGAGCGCACAGGCGAGGCTGGCCGCCGCCGAGATGCCCACATGGCTTTCCATCATGCAGCCGATGATGACCTGGACACCGTTCTGCCGGGCCAGTTCGGCCATCCGCAGCGCCTCGCGCAACCCGCCGGTCTTGGCGAGCTTGATGTTGACCATGTCGGCCGCGCGTCGCCGAAGCACCTCCGTCAGGTCACGCGTCGTCCACACGCTCTCATCGGCCAGAATCGGCGTGTGTACATGTCGAGTGACGAACTCCAGGGCATCGAGGTCGTCCATGGCGACCGGCTGCTCCACCATGTCGATCCCGAGCCCGGCGTCCTCCCAGGCGCTGATGACCGATACCGCATGCTCGGCGGACCACCCCTGATTGGCGTCGACGCGCAGGTGGACGTCGGCGCCGACCTCAGCCCGGAGGCGTCGAAGCACTGAGAAGTCGTCTCCGCCTGCGCCGACTTTGACCTTCAGCGTGCCGAATCCGGCGTCACGGTGCTGGACTGCGGTCGCGATGAGCCCATCGTCGTCCTCTTCACGCAGGCCCGCCGAAAGCGTCATGTCCGTGCGGACATTGCCGTGTTCGCCGCCGAGATAGCGATAAAGAGGAACCCCGGACGTCTGGGCAGCCAGATCGTACAGGGCGCAATCGACCGCCATCCGGGCAGCAGAGTTGCGGACCAGGCTGCGCGCCAGTAGTTCGCTGGTGCCGGCCGGATCGTCGGCCGGACGTCCGAGCGCGGCTTCGGTCAGCGGGCCCTCGACGGCGGCCGTCACGCTCTGACGGCTTTCGCCGGTTACCCGCCAGCTGGTCGGTGCCTCACCCCACCCGCTGCGGCCGTCGCTGTCGCGTGCCTCGACGAGCATGACATCGATCGCCGTCGCACTGCGCACGGCCGTGACAAATGGCCGCACGAGCGCGATACGCCGATGATGCACTCCAAGGCTTTCGATTCCGGGCATGACGGCACCTGATTCTCTTGGGCGACCCGCAGTGGCAGGGCGAGGCCACATTATTGCCCTGGCCAAGCTCCGCGGGGCGGGGATGGTGTGAGCGAAGGCTGTTTCTGCCACAACGGAGTCGGCCCTGGTGGGGCAGGTGGGGCTTGAACCGACGACCGACGGATTATGAGAGCGACGGAAACCCGTTCGGAAGGTTTGCGAGCCGCCGTTTCGTGCGTGGCCGAACTTCGCGCTTGGTTAGCGTCCCTGGTAGATCTCGCGGCGGTGGCCGACGCGGAGGACCAAGATGAGGAGTCGGTCGTCTTCGATCTCGTAGATGATGCGGTAGTCGCCGGTCCGGACTCTCCACTCGCCGGAGCCGCCAACGAGCCGGGTTGCGGCTGGTGGTCGGGGTTCTGTAGCGAGCAACTCAAGTGCTGCCTGGATGCGGCGGCGTACCTGTGGGTCGAACTTGCGGAGCTGGCGTGCGGCGGGAGGCGCCAAGGCGATGCTGTAGGTCATGTCAGGCCGAGATCGGCCTTGACCTGCTCCCATGGGATCGGCGTCTCGCCAGTCGCTTGCATCTCGGCGCGTGCCGCTGCGGCGGCCCGGATGTCAGCCATGTCCTCGGCGAGCTCGAGGATCTGATCGAGGTCATCGGCGTCGATGACCGCTGCCACGCGGCGTCCGCGGCGGGTGAGGTAGATCGGCGCGTGCTCGACACGAACACGGTCAATGATCGATGCCAACTCTCGGCGCGCTTCTGAGACGGTGACAGCCGAAGTGATGGACACGCACCAAGCGTACATTGAACACCCCAACTGTACAAATGGCGTCTCTCGTACATCGAGGTGATCCGCCGGAGACATGCATCCCGTCGATTCCACTCACGCTGTGCCACGAATGTGCCACAGGGCCTTGCTCCAGGACGGCTCCGGGAGGCGGACTTCAGGCCGGCTTGCGGAAACATGAGTGGGGCAGGTCGGGCTTGAACCGACGACCGACGGATTATGAGTCCGTTGCTCTAACCAGCTGAGCTACTGCCCCGGGCGTGCACGGCATACCGCATCGTGCGACTGGTGAGCCTATCGCGGTGTCTTGGCAGCGGATTCAGGGGTTGAGCCGGCGCCAGGTGCCTCACATGCCCATCGGGGCGATCGGGACATAGAGCCCGGCCGCCGTCGATGGGTGAATCAGCACCAGGACTGCGAGCGCTACGCCAGCCACTGCCATCACCCGGGACAGGGCGAGCCCGTGGACCCATAGCTTCTCTGCCGTCAATAATGTCGCAATCGCCGCCATCGCCAGGAGGTTCATCGTCCCCAGGGCGATGAGCGCAGCGAACAGCACCCAGCAACAGCCCAGGCAGTACAGCCCGTGGTGCGCGCCGGCCCGAAGGTCCCGAAGTCGACCGCGGTAGCTCGCGTAACGCAAGAGCAGGCCCAGAGGGGAACGGCAGGCCTTCAGACAGACGTCCTTGAGCGGGCTCACCTGGTACGCCGCGACGGCGACGAATGTGCCCGCGGCCGCCAGCCGGGCCGCTCCGGCATGATCGGTGGCCAGCCGCTGCGCGCCCCAGGCCAAGCCGAAGCCGGGTAGTCCCGCTGCCGTCCATACGAGCAGGTAGCCCGAGAGAAAACCGGCAACCCGCAGGGATCGCCGGTTGGGGCCGATCGTCCTCAGATACAGCTGGGCAACCGGCGTCACGGCAGGAAGCATCATGGCGACCATCATCAGCAGCCAGACCAGCAGGAAGGCCGGGACCGCCAAGCCCATCGTGCCGGCCATCACGCCCATCTGCTGCGCCACCGCGAACGTTCCTGCCCAGGCGACGGCGGCGAGCAGCAGCAGACCGACGACAACTCCCGGCTCACGGCGCGTGGTCGGCGCGCCCTGGGCCGTGGCGCTCATGCCGCCCAGGAGAAGGGCGCCGCGTGCCCGTTCTGCCCGGGGCTCTCCATCCGTATTCCGAACGCGTCCACGCGCGAGCGGGTGGACGTCGCCATCGTGAGGATCGGGGAGAAGAGGGTCATGCCCGTCAAGGTGGCCACCTCTTCGCCGCCGGGGGGGATCCAGTCCTCGATCTCCATGTCGATCGTGTCACCAACCGTCAGCCGGTGGGTGCGTCCGTCGTCGGCGTACGTGATGGCAGCGCGCTCGGCACCAAGGACGGTGCCGATCAGCGGTGACATCGCCGCCCAGATGCCGCCGCGTTGACCGGTGAAAACCGCACCCAATGAAGCGAACTGGTCATCGGTGGCGCCATCGTCGACGTACATGCCGACCTTCCAGCCGCCATCGCTCATGAGACGCGGCGCATCGACCACCACAACCACCGTCCGTCCGGCCACGTCGAGCCCCTCGACCTGGCCAGTCTGGACGTTGAAGGCAAGCACGACTGTGCATCGCTCCACATCGGCGGGCTTGGAAGTCGACGACGTCGTGCACGGGCACACGAGGTCGCATGGGCAGTGCTCGAAGTACGTCCCCGTCAGATCCCACGACATGACTGCTCCTCTCCAAGGCGGGAGGCAAGGCATCCGGGAGTGGGTGTCCGCCGATCTCGTCTGCGGATCAAGGGATGATGGTAGCGCCGGCTGGCTCGCGTGAACACCAGCAAAACTGACGTGGTGTGAGCCGGCTGCCGGGCCTCAGTCGGTTCGGGGGAGCCGGTTCAACAGGCGACGCCTGGCGGCCGCATCCCTGGGGCCGTTGCGCGTCCGGAGAGCGGTGGCGATCTCGGCCCGGTGCACCTGGGTCTTGTTGCCGCCGAACTTGAACTTGGCGTTGACGCCGGTGATGGTCAGACGCAGCCCGCGGATGCGCGGCATCAGCCTCACGTCGCTCTCGACGTCGACACCGGGCGTGACACGCTGGGAGTCCGCCGGCTCGAAGTGACTCAGCTGCCTGGCCAGGATCGCCGCCTTGGCCACCGGGTCGTCAACGATCTCGACGTCAACCTCAGCCTGAACCGCGGCGTAGTAGCTGGTCGGCACCCCGAGCTTGGGATCATCGCCCGGATTCGCGTTGATCGCCGCGGGGACGTAGACGTAGTCGGCCACCACCGTCAGCAGCGCCCGTGGGCGCTCGGCGAGCGCTCGCCATACCGGGTTGGGTCGGGCGAGGTGCAGCTCAAGTGTGTGCTCACCGTCGAGATGAAGTGTGTGGGCACGACGACGGGCAGGTCCCGGTCGGGGCCGCCGGGGGCGATGAGCTGTCCGAAGTCGAACTCGCGCAACACCGCCCGCCACTCGTCGTCATGGTTGGGGGCGTCCCAGGGGTGCACGAGCATGACTGCGATCCTGTCACCCCGTCGCCCAGGTGACGTCGGTGGCGGTGACGGTGGCGGTGAGGTCGTGTTGGTGGACATACGCGTGGTGGTAGGCACACAACAGGGCGAGGTTGAGCAGGGCGGTGGGTCCGCCGTCAACCCAGTGTTTGACGTGGTGGGCGTCGCACCATTGAGGCGGGCGCCC
>Ga0209745_1000194_pt1 | contig 34950 bp, 27 predicted proteins | sample BarGraNGADG00312_FD_184495 | JGI IMG/M metagenome (GOLD analysis project Ga0209745, IMG submission 184495) | Arctic peat soil microbial communities from Barrow, Alaska - Barrow Graham LP Ref core NGADG0004-312 (SPAdes) (version 2) | ecosystem: Environmental > Terrestrial > Soil > Wetlands > Peat... | reverse complement strand
TAGTATCTTCCCCTCCTTATATTATCTCTTCCCGAGCTTTGTCTCTTAATCTTATCGCAATCGAGCTCAATATTGAAATTTGATGGAACCTCAAACTCATCAGCTTCCATGATTCCGAATTGCGGGTCAGCATACACCTTTTTCAGGAAAATTGCAAAGACAGGTAACGCCATTTCAGCGCCCTGACCTTCCCTGAGTGTTTCAAAATGAATCGATTGATCTTCCCATCCGGTCCAGACTCCGCCAACAAGGTTTGGAGTAACTCCCATAAACCATCCGTTTGCATGGTTCTGTGTTGTTCCTGTTTTCCCGCCAATCTGGTTCATCAGATTATAAGGTTCATTCCTCATCCTTCTTCCTGATCCTGTTCTAACAACGCCCTCAAGAAGGTGAACCATCAGATATGCCTGTTCCGCTGTTAAAACTTCTTCTATTTTTGGAGTAAAAGTAGAAATCAGGTTCCCGTTTTTGTCCTCTACCCGGGTAACATACATTGGCCTGGCATATACCCCTCTGTTGGCAAATGTTCCATATGCCCCTACCATTTCCTCAAGCTTAATATCGGGAGTACCTAAACATATTGATGGCACCGGATCTATGAAACTCCTGATTCCCATTTTATGCATCAGATCGGCCACTGCTTTTGGTTTAAACTGCTTCATCAGCCATGCTGAAATATTGTTCTCCGATTGCGCCAGACCCCAGGCCAGGGTGACCATTTTATTCTGATCTGCCGCTACTCCTGAACTTCTGGGTGACCATGGTACTGAATCACCTACTATATCGAAAAAAACAGGAGAATTCGGTACTTCCATACATGGAGAATATCCATTTTGCATTGCAACGGTATATAGAAAAGGTTTTATTGTGCTGCCAACCTGTTTCCTTTGTTGCGTTACCGCATCATATTTAAAATATCTGAAATCGGGTCCCCCCACATAAGCCATTACATTACCATTATGTGGATTTGCTACCATGAATGATGATCTGATAAAATATTTATAGTACCAAATTGAATCAAGAGGTGTCATCGTTGTATCCCTGTCTCCTTTCCAGGAGAATACTCTCATTTTTGCAGGAGTGTTAAAAGCCAGCATTATGGAATCTTCCGAAACGTCTCTGGCTTTCATTGAATAATATCTGTCGCTTTGTTTCAGGGATACCAGAATTAAATTATCAATTTCCTCTTTTTTCAGATCATCTGAAAAAGGCGGATTTTTAAACCCTTTGGCCCTTTTATAAAACCCTGGTTGTAAATCTTTCGAGAGATGTTCTGTCACAGCCTCTTCTGCATATTGCTGCATGCGTGAATTAATGGTGGTATAAATCTTTAATCCGTCCCTGTAAACATCATAACTTGTTCCGTCAGGCTTTTTATTCTTGCTGCACCAGCCATAGAGAGGATTGTTTTCCCATTCCCATAAAGCGTCATCGTACGATGATTGCCTCTCATATTTTTTACGGTCAGGTTCAGGTTTTTTCATTATATTGGTAATATACTGCCTGAGGTAAGTGGCAAGCCCTGTATTATGATCTTCAACCTTGAAATCAACCACAATAGGTAATCTTCTTACTGAATCTGCAACAGAAGGTGAAATATCTCCATAATGTTCCATCTGTGAAAGAACAATATTCCTTCGCTGAAGCATAATATCGGGATTCCTTATGGGATTATACTTTGTTGAAGCTTTAAGCATTCCTATCAACACGGCAGATTGCTGCAGGTTCAGAGAATCGGGCGTGGTATTGAAATATGCTCTGGCGGCTGACCTTATCCCTATAGCATTATAACTGAAGTCAAATTTGTTCAGATACATGGTCATGATCTCCTCCTTGGTATAGCTTCTTTCCAGTTTAACAGCAGTCTGCCATTCCTTAAACTTTGATACGCCAAGCTTAATCTTCCTCATAAGTGATGAGGTTCTGGTTGTGTCTCTGGGGTAAAGCTGCTTAGCCAGCTGCTGTGTTATAGTACTTCCTCCACCTGTGCTTTGACCTAAAAGAATTGTTTTGATAACCGCCCGCCCAAGACCACGTATATCAATACCGGAATGTCTGTAATACCGTATGTCTTCAGTTGCCAGAAGCGCCTGAGGAAGGTATGGGGAAAAATCTTTATAATCTGTCCATGTCAGGTTCTCAACACTGATCTTCCCCAGAAGAACACCATCTTCTGAGAGAACTTCCGAGGCGAGGTAATATTCCGGATTTTCCAGTTGCGAGAATGATGGCATAGGACCAAGTTTTTCCTTCGATATAAGGATAAACAGGACTATTACAGCTGCAAGAGGAGAAATGAATAATGCCCAAAACCAGATTAGATATTTTTTGTTGCTTGAATTGCCTTTCATTTACTTAATAAATTTGCCTCAAAAATAGTAAATAATAAAGAATCTTAACCGTTTATTTTGAAGATTGGTACCTAATTGACTTACTTTGCCGTCTGATAAAATGAACAAATATCTCGTGTGATGATCGAAAATCTGGTAATTGTTGAGTCGCCTGCAAAAGCAAAAACTATTGAGAAGTTTCTTGGAAAAGACTTTCGGGTTGTTTCGAGTTTTGGCCATATAAGAGATCTGGCTAAGAAGAATCTGGGCATAGATGTTGAGCATAACTTCACACCAAACTATGAGATCCCAAAAGAAAAGGCTAAGGTAGTAAGCGAGTTGCGAAAAGCTGCTAAAGAATCGAAGCATGTATGGATCGCCTCTGACGAGGATCGTGAAGGGGAAGCTATTGCATGGCATTTAGTTAGCGTTTTGGATCTCGATCTGGATACAACAAAGAGAATTGTATTCCATGAAATTACTAAGGAGGCTATTTCTCATGCTATAGAAAACCCCCGCCTCGTAGATATGAACCTCGTTAACTCCCAACAGGCCCGGCGTATTCTCGACAGGTTGGTTGGCTTTGAAATTTCCCCTGTCCTCTGGAAAAAGGTACAACCCTCCCTCTCAGCAGGCAGGGTACAGTCAGTGGCTGTAAGGTTGCTTGTTGAAAGGGAAAGAGAAATTATAACTTTCGAGTCAGAATCTGCATTCAGGGTAACAGCAAATTTCAGTCTCGAGTCAGCTACTAAAGAGAACGCCGTTTTAAAAGCAGAAGCTTCTAAACGATTTCCCGGAGAAAAAGAAGCATTGGAATTTCTTGAGTTATGCAAGAGTTCAACCTATTCGATTGGCAATATTAGCATCAAACCGGGAACAAGATCGCCGGCTCCACCGTTTACCACATCCACCCTTCAGCAGGAAGCTTACCGGAAATTAAGCTTTTCTGTAGCTCAGACGATGGCTGTAGCACAAAAATTATATGAAGCCGGTAAGATAACATATATGAGAACCGACTCCACAAACCTGTCACAGCTGGCACTTGTAAAGTCGCGCGAAATGATCATTTCAGAGTTTGGTGAAAAATATTCGAAAACCCGGCAGTTTAAGACCAAATCAAAGGGTGCGCAGGAGGCACATGAGGCAATTCGTCCTGCATATCTCGACAATCCAACCACAGCCGGCAACGCTAATGAAAAGAAACTGTACGAACTGATCTGGAAAAGAACGGTTGCTTCTCAGATGTCAGATGCTGAGATTGAAAAGACTGCTATTTCGATTGATATGAATAACTCTCCGGTAAAATTCCAGGCTAATGGAGAAGTAATTAAATTTGATGGATTCCTTAGGGTTTATGCTGAATCGACAGATCAGGAGAATACCGATGAGGACAGATATGTAATTCCCCCTGTAACTAAAGGAATGCCACTATGGTACGACAATGTAACTGCCACTCAGAAATACACAACACCTCCCCCCAGATATACTGAAGCGAGTCTCGTAAAAAAGCTCGAAGAACTTGGAATCGGTCGTCCTTCAACCTATGCTCCTACAATATCTACTATTCAGAATCGCGGATATGTTTCGCGTGAAGACAGACCGGGAGAACCACGTCAGATTACAATTATTACTCTTCTCAAAGGAAAACTTTCCACTACTGAAAAGACTGAAATTGCTGGAAAAGAAAAGTCCAAACTATTTCCTCAGGATATCGGAATAATAGTGAATGATTTTCTCCTTGAAAACTTTTCGGAAATAGTTGATTATCATTTTACTGCCGAAGTTGAAGAACAATTTGATGAGATCGCACTTGGTAATATCAAATGGACCGGGATGATCGAAAAATTCTACTCTCCATTTCACAAGACTGTTACAAGTACGCTTGAGAAAAAAGAGAGAAAAACCGGGGTGAGAGTACTTGGGAATCACCCTCAAACAGGCGAACCTGTATCGGTGAGAATGGGCAGGTTTGGACCTGTTGCGCAGATTGGTGATTCAGGAACCGAAGAAAAACCCAAATATGCCAGTTTATCAAAGAATCAGCTTCTTGAGACAATAACTCTTGAAGAGGCTTTGAATCTCTTCCGCCTTCCACGTTCATTAGGTGAATATGAGGGCAGTGACCTTGTCATTGGAATCGGCAAATTCGGACCGTATATAAGGTACAACAGTAAATTCTATTCTTTAAAAAAGGGAGAAGACGACCCTTATACAGTAACCATTGAAAGAGCCATAGAGATCATTCTTGAAAAGGCCGACAGTGATAAAAAGAAGGTTATCAAAGACTTTGGCGACATAATGCTGCTGAACGGAAGGTATGGACCTTACCTTACCAAAGACAAGCTCAACTTCCGGCTTCCTAAAGGCACAGATGCAGAAAAGCTAACTAAAGAAGATTGTATTAAGATTATAGAAAATGGAAGTAAAACTAAAAAAAGTTCCTGAAATATACCATGGTAGATCTGAATGATTATTTTAATCCTGTAAGCATTGAAGGTCCTGTTTTTGAACATCTTACGGGCCAGGCTGGCTTCCCTCACAATATTTCTGTTCACACTGAAAATTCTCCCATAAAAGAAATCAGTAAGTACAAGATTGCAATATTTGGTGTTCCCGAGGGACGAAACTCACCGAATGCAGGTTCATCAAAAGGGCCCGATATGATCCGCGGGCAATTGTACAAGCTCGCAAAAATACCGGGAAGATCCAAGATTATCGACCTTGGAAACATGAAACAAGGTGTAACGTTTAACGATACAATTGCCGGGCTTAAAGATATACTTACAATATTGCTTCAGGAAAACATTTTTCCTGTAATTATCGGCGGAAGCAGCGCACTTGTGCCCTCTATAGACAAGGCCCTCTCGCTTCAGAATATCAGATATACACTTACCGCGATTGATCCGAGGATTGATTACAGTAATGAAAGAAAAGAGCCTGATTCTTTCAACTATCTGAACACCATTATTAACAACCACAAAAGCACATTTTACCACTATATAAATATTGGTTACCAGACTTATCTTAATGATCAGCAGGTAATAAACCGCTTCCAGAAACGCAGGTCAGAACTTGTAAGGGTAGGAGATGTACGACAGGCAATTTATCTTACGGAACCATTGCTGAGAGACTCTGACGTAGCAATATTTGATATTTCTGCAGTAAGGCAATCGGACGCGCCTGGAACGATAAGTCCTTCTCCAAATGGATTCTATGGAGAAGAGATATGCCTTCTTTCAAGATATGCCGGGATATCCGATAATTTAAAAATATTTGGATTATTTGATGTCAATCCTGAATTTGATATTCGGTTCCAGACCTCAGGTCTGGCGGCCCAGATCATTTGGTTTTTCCTTGAGGGTTTTTCACAAAAACAATATGAGACACCGGTTCTGACCAACAGCAACTCGGGCCGGTTTATTAAATACCATGTCAGAGTTACTGATCTCGAAGACGATCTGATATTTGTAAAGAGCAGTCTGACAGACAGGTGGTGGATGGAACTGCCTGCTGAAAATGACCAAAATAAATATGTAGCATGCTCCCATGAAGATTACATAAAAGCCAACCGGAATGAGGTCCCCGACAGATGGGTAAAAGCTGTTGAAAGACTTAAATCCTGAAAACATCCGACTTTATTAACCTTCATTTTTTTTGTTTATCAAATTGTTTTGATAACTCGTCAAAAATAAAACCTGAATGAGTAAAATAAATTTCAAATTTGTTCAGATGTATTTTTTTTGTTTACTTTACTGGTTCAACTTATGTGTACGCACTTGTAAGTAAAAAATGAAGAAAGTAAATATTGTATTTATTTTTTTAGTCTTAATACTCCAGCCGGTTTTGTCTCAGCAAGATCCGTTATCGAGTCATTACATGTTCAATACGATGACATATAACCCGGGAGTTGCCGGTACTTCTGGAATGATTTGTGCCACAGCTCTGAACAGGCAGCAATGGGTCGGATTTAAAGGTGCGCCTTCAACAACAGTTTTTAATATCAGCGCCCCTGTTTCCCCCTTCGGTATCAAAAGCGGGGTAGGTTTATTAATCGAGAGCGATAATATTGGGTTCTCTAAGGATATAAACCTGTCGGCTGCATACTCTTATCTTATGGATGTAGGGCAAGGAAAACTAGGTATTGGCGTAAATCTTGGAATGTTAAACAAAACTCTCACTCCCACATGGTATATACCACCAGGTGAAACTTTTGTTCAGCCTGAGGGGGATCCTTTAATCCCTACAAGTAAAGAAAGTTTTGTTGCTATTGATGCCGGGTTTGGGCTCTATTACAAAACGGATAAATATTATGCTGCTCTGTCGGTTACCCACATCAACCAGCCCCAAATTAAATACACTAAAGGTCTTACTTATATCAGCAGACATTACTATCTCACAGCAGGCTATACTTTGCAGTTACCAAACCCATCCCTCGAATTGATTCCTTCGGTATTTGCCTTAAGCGACGGAAAGGTGCTTCAACTAACTGTAACTTCATTATTAAGATACAATAAGAAAGTATGGGGAGGCGTTTCTTACAGAGCCGGTGATGCATTGATAGGGATGATTGGTTTTGAGCTCTATAATGGTGTGCGATTGGGATATGCTTATGATTTTACGATTTCCGATATGGCGAAAGACAGTCGCGGTTCACATGAGTTTATGGTTAATTATTGTTTCGATCTAAGCTTGGGCAAAAGCCCGATGAAATATAAAAGTGTAAGATTTTTGTGATTATTAAAAAAAATAACTTACTTGCAATATTAAATTCTTATGTAACATGAAAAAAGTAACACTATCAGCATTTATATTGATAATCTTACTAACCGGCTGCAGTTCTTCAAATAACGGAGAACTTACTGGCGTTCTTGGAAGGAAAAATTTTATCGAACCTGAACCTTTAGAGATGGCATTTATTCCTGGCGGGAGCTATATGATGGGGCCAAGCGATCAGGATGCTGTGTTTGCTATGAATAGCATTTCTAAACAAGTAACAGTTGATGCATTCTGGATCGACCAGACCGAAATCACAAACAATAAGTATCGTCAGTTTGTATATTATGTACGCGATTCTATCCTCAGAACAAAGCTGGGTAATGCAGAGGTCGCTGACAGGCAGTATTTCATGGTAGACGCAGAGGGAACAGTTATTGAACCTAACGTTATTAACTGGGAAGAAAAAATTGATCCTAAGGAAGAAACTACAAAGGCAACTATTGAAGAAATGTACTACGCTCCTGAAGAAAGATTTAACGGGAAGAAACAAATTGATGTAAGGAAGCTTAACTATTCTTATTTCTGGGTTGATAATCAACTTGCTGCCGGAACCCCTTACAAATATGATAATTTTGAAAAAACCTCAGGTAAATATGAGAGCCCTGCTTCAACAGACAGTTTAAGTGTAAGCATAAAAGACCGCTCTTCATTCATTAAACACAATATAGTTAATGTTTATCCTGATACACTATGCTGGATAAGAGATTTTACCTATTCGTTCAACGATCCTCAATCATCACTTTATTTCTGGCATCCTTCATTTGACAATTACCCGGTTGTTGGTGTATCCTGGGTTCAGGCAACTGCATTCAGCATCTGGAGAACAGATTATATGAACGCATCTCTCAGAAAAGAGGGAATTCCTGATGTGCAGGCATACCGGTTACCCCTGGAGACGGAATGGGAATATGCTGCAAGAGGCGGCCTCGCCCTGTCAATGTATCCCTGGGGCGGTCCTTACACACGTAACTACAAAGGTTGCTTCCTTGCCAACTTTAAACCCTTACGCGGAAACTATATTGACGATGGCAACGTTTACACCGGGAAAGTAGGATCGTACGAACCCAATGAATATGGATTATATGATATGTCGGGAAACGTAGCGGAATGGACGTGTTGTGCATACCATCCTTCAGCCTACCTCTTTCAGCACGATCTTCAGCCAAATTATGAATATAATGCAAAACCCGGAGATCCTCCTGTTATGAAAAGAAAAGCAATACGTGGCGGTTCATGGAAAGATATCGCATATTATATTCAGACAAGTACAAGAGATTATGAATATCAGGATTCAACAAAATCATTTGTCGGATTCCGGAATGTAAGAGCTTTTATCGGAGTTAATTAATAATTGAAATAATCCTCAAATAAACAAGTATATGAACCTAGTAGAATTAACACAAAGCAGCGGGTGGAAAAATTTCATGGCAAAGCTTTATGGAATTGGAGCTTCCATCGTAATTGTTGGTGCATTGTTCAAAATACAGCACTGGCCATATGCAGGCACAATGCTTACTATTGGTCTTCTTATGGAAGCCACAATCTTCTTCTTTTCAGCTTTTGAACCGCTGCACGAAGAGATCGACTGGTCGTTGGTTTATCCTGAACTCGCCGGGATTCAGGAAGATGAAACCCCTGATCTATCGGCTCATGATGCAAAACATCGTGGCGGCGTTTCAGGTGGTGGAGTCATTTCCGGAGGCGGAGGTGCAGGATCTGTTGCACTTGCTAAGTTCGATGAGATGCTCGAGAAAGCAGAGATCACTCCCGACCTGTTTCAAAAACTAGGTGTGGGGATGAAAAAGCTTAGTGAATCAACTTCTAACATGAATGCCATGGGTGACGTATCAGCAGCTTCAACAAAGTATATGAGTACTATTAATACGGCTAATGATTCACTTGGCAAATTATCCGATTCATATCAGTCAACTGCAAAAGTAATAAATGAAACAGGTTCTGCATATCATAATATGGCTGACTCTCTCTCATCTATTGAAGTAGGTGGAAAATCATACCAGCAGCAACTTGAATCCCTAAACAAAAATCTATCAGCACTTAATGCGGTTTACGAACTTCAACGTAAAGGAGCTGACGAACACATGAAAGACTCTGACTCACTGTTTAAAGGTGTTCAGGGATTAATGAAAGACCTTTCAGAATCAGCCGGAGACACGAAAAAATATCGCGAGCAAATAACAAAACTTAACGATAACCTGTCGGCATTGAATAATGTTTATGGAAATATGCTTTCCGCTATGAATGTTAAATAATGTGGATTTTTTTATCTAACTAATACTAATAACAAAATGGCTCACGGAAAGGAAACTCCACGGCAAAAGATGATCGGTATGATGTACCTTGTACTTACCGCCATGCTTGCACTTAATGTATCAAAGGAGGCCGTAAAAGCATTTGTAAAAGTTGACCAGGCTCTGACGCTTACAGTCAAAAACTATGCACTTAAAAATGACCTGATTTATAAAGATTTCGATAGAGCAGCTGCGGAAAACCCAACAAAAGCCGGCAAGTATAAGACATCTGCATATCTTGTAAAAGAACAAGCAGACGAATTATTTAATTTTATGCAGGGACTTAAAATCGAAATCATCAATACCAGCGATGGTCCGGGAAATGCTGCAGTTGTAGGAAACGAAGTTTTTACTGAGAAAATTTTAAGGTACGATGATAGTAATGTCCCTTCCCAGATTCTTATCGGGGCTAACGAAAACGGAAAAGCAAACGACCTGAAAGCTAACATTAATGAGTATCGCGATTTTCTTATTACAGTTCTCGAAGGAAAAAATCCTGCTGCTGAAGAGTCTTTGAGAAAAAGTCTTAGTACAGAACCGGGGAAAAATGAACAAACAGGGGAATCGGAAAGATGGGAAAACGCTACCTTTCAAACCTTACCAACTGTTGCAGTTATTGCTATGTTATCAGAATTTCAGGTGAACGTAAGAAATGCTGAAACAGAAGTTCTTAACTACCTGTATACCCAGATTGACGCTTCTTCTTTCAAATTTAATAAACTTACTGCAATTGTAATTCCTAATTCAAATTATGTAACTCTTGGCAGCGATTTCGAAGCCCAGGTGTTTATTTCTGCAACAGACTCCACCCAGGTTCCTGAAATTACAGTTGGGGACAATAAGCTTCAGATAGATGAATCAGGAAAAGGAATTTATAAAGTAAAGGCTTCTTCTATCGGACCGAAAAAATGGGGTGGGATAATCGCGCTTAAAGCTCCCGATGGTTCAACTAAAAACTACGAATTCAAGTCTGAATATGTTGTTGGCGAACCAAATGTAATTGTATCTCCAACTGCTATGAATGTTATGTACATGGGTATCCCAAACCCTATTGATGTTTCTGTACCGGGCGTAAGTCCTGATAAAATAAGTATTAAAGTTGTAAACGGTACTTCCACCACCGAAAAAGTTAAAAACTCTAAAGGTGAGAATTTCAAAGGAACCTGGGCTGTTAAGCCAAATGCTGTCGGACAAAATGTTCAAGTTATCGTAACTGCTAATATTAACGGTAAACCAATGGCTTATCCGCCTTATGAATTCAGGGTAAAAAAAATCCCCCCTCCAAATGCGATATTTGGCGGGAAAAGTACAGGAACAATACCTCGCGCAACAGCAATGGCACAGATGGGAGTTTTTGCAATATTGCCTGATTTTGACTTTGATATTCAATACGAAGTCACCGCCTTTACTTTTCTTTATAACGACAAAGGTAATTCTTACGAACAACCAAGCACATCCAATAATCTTACTGCTCAACAAAAAGACTTGATATCGAAGGTTACAAGAGGCAAGGATTTAATCTTTAAAGATATTAAAGCAAAAGGACCGGATGGCAAAATAACAGATTTGTTGCCAATTATTTTAAGGGTAGAATAATACAAAAATAAAGATACGATCATGAATAAGAAAATTCTTTTCGGAATTATTGCCATTTCTCTTTCAGGGATAGTCAATGCCCAGAGTTTTGGTGATATTTACCAGAAATCAATTCCCGATACCAAGAAAATCAATTTCCCTTATCTGCGAGAGGCTGACGTTGCCTGGGCCAGATACTATTACAGGCTGATTGATCTGCGTGAAAAGATTAATCAACCTCTGTATTACCCGACATTACCAACTAAAGATGGAAGAAAAAGCTTTATAAATGTTTTGCTTGATGAAATTAAAGCAAAAAGACTAACAGCATATGAGCCCCTTGACGGCATTGCAAGTACTACATACGATGATATTGAGAAGCTTCTGGGCGGCGGTATGAAGACTGAAGAGATACAGATTAATGCAGCAGGTCAGACAAGAACCGACACAGTAAAACAATTTGCAAAACCTGAAGAAGTTAAACAATTAGAGCTATATGAGGAGTGGTATTTTGATAAGAAGCTTTCCTCTTTGCAGGTTAGAATTATTGCTATAAGGCCTATTTTTATGGGTTTAGATGCTCAGCTTGGGCAGGTTCTTAAGAAACCATTGTTCTGGATCAAATATGATGAAGCCAGAGATGCACTCGCAAAACAGGAAGTATATATCGCCAATAATGATGCCCAGAGAATTTCTTTCGACGATTTCTTTATGCAGCGAAGATTCGGAAGTTCCATTATAGGCGAATCAAATGTATATAATGACAGACAAATCCGTGAATATCAGGTTGGAAAATATACTCTTTTCGAAGCTGAACGTATTAGAACCGAACTTTTTAACTTCGAACACGATCTTTGGGAATATTAGTAGAGGCAACCAGTCCTGCGTTGCGGGTCTAGAAAAATATAGAACGAAAAAGGCGGATAATTATCTGCCTTTTTTAGATTAAACCCCCTCTGCCGCTGCGCGGCATCTCCCCCAAGGGGGCGAAAAAATCCAATAAACGGACGTTTTAGCCCCCCTTTAGGGGGGTTGGGGGGCTACAAATATTTGTCTTTTGTCGCTTTTTTAATATCGTCGAGATATTGCTTGATATTCTGTTCTTCCTCCTTTTTAACGATTAAAAGCACATCGTCGGAATCAACAACTATATAGTCCTTGAGCCCTTGCAATACAGCCACCTTGCCTGGTGAAATATTAAATATGTTTCTGTCGTTATCGTATGAAAAAATGTTCCCGCTAACTAAAATATTTCCCTGTTTGTCAACAGCTGAATGTTCTGATAGTGAACTCCATGTTCCAAGATCTGACCAGCCAATATCAGTGCACATAACATAAACATTATCTGCCTTTTCCATAATCCCGTAATCGATCGATATGCTCCTGCACTCTGAATAAGTCTTTCCGATGAAGGTTTTTTCGAGCTTTGTTCCAAAATTGGTTCTGCCTTCTTCAAACGCAGAATAGGTATCAGGCAAATGCTTTTCAAATGCTGCGAGGATCGATTTTATATTCCAGATGAATATTCCGGAGTTCCAGAAAAAATCGCCGCTTTCCAGAAATACTTTTGCAAGATCAATACCTGGTTTCTCGGTAAATGTTTTGACCTTTAACAGATTTGCATACCCTTTAACCGGTTTCTTCTGATCGGCCTGTATATATCCATATCCTGTTTCGGGTCTGTCAGGTTTAATGCCGAGAGTAATAAGTGCATCATTATCCTGAGCAAAGTCGAAACAGCTCTGCAAAGCTTCGCAGAATTTATCTTCCTTAATAATAAGATGGTCGGACGGGGTAACAGCAATTACAGCATTAGGATTTTCCTTTAAAATTCTGAATGTGCCATAAGCCACGCAAGGGGCAGTATTTCGGCGAAAAGGTTCTCCCAATACCCTTGAGGGGTCAATTCCCAGCTGTTCAACTACCAGATGAGTATGTTCTGCATTAGTCACAACAAAAATATTATCTTCCGCACAGGTTGCCTTAAAACGTCTGTAAGTCTGCTGAAGAAGGGTCTCTCCTCTTCCCAGTATGTCAAGAAACTGTTTCGGCTTTTCACGCCGGCTAAGAGGCCAGAAACGGCTTCCTACACCACCTGCCATTATAATGACGTATCTGTTATCCATAAAAAGATAATATTTGCAACAATTTATGCAAATATAGAATTAATTATTCATTCAGGTTTCAAAAACCCGAGTAAGGGAATTACAGTAAATATTAGTAATTTTGATCTTCGATAATACAACAATATGTATAATTTTCTTACTCAGGTCGGCCGCTACTTCCTTCTCTTAAAGAAAGTTTTCTCTAAACCGGAGAAAGGTTCAGTGTATTACAGGCAAACGATGAGGGAATTAGTGTATCTGGGCCTCTATTCCGCGGGCATAATAGCCATTATATCCTTTTTTATGGGCGCTGTTATTACCTTGCAAACAGCATACAACACTCAAAATCCAATTTACCCAAAATATCTTATTGGTCTGGGGTGCCGCGATTCCATTATACTTGAGTTCTCTTCAACCGTTGCCGCGCTCATTCTTGCCGGAAAAGTTGGTTCCAATATTGCATCTGAAATCGGTACTATGAGAGTAACTGAACAGATAGACGCCCTTGAGATAATGGGAGTCAATTCTGCATCCTACCTTATTCTGCCAAAATTAATTGCTACCCTTCTCTTTAATCCGATACTTACAATTATCGGCATTATCGTTGGAATATTCGGAGGATGGATAGCCGGTACTCTTTCAGGTGTCATAACATCAGAGAACTTTATATATGGAATTCAATATGCGTTCATCCCTTATTATATTGTTTATTCATTAATAAAAACTGTATTTTTTGCATTTATCATAACAAGTGTTTCTGCCTTTCAGGGGTATTATGTGGAGGGCGGGTCTCTGGAAGTTGGCAGAGCAAGCACCAAGGCAGTTGTTTACAGCAGTGTCCTGATATTGATGTTTAATGTAGTCCTGACTCAACTTCTTTTGTCATGATAACTATTAAAAACCTGACTAAGTCGTTTCATGGGAAAGTCGTTCTGAATAATATCTCAGTAACTTTTGAACCGGGTAAGACTAATCTTATTATCGGTATGAGCGGATCGGGGAAAACAGTTCTCCTGAAATCAATTGTTGGTCTGCATGAAATAGACAGCGGAGAGATTTGGTTTGATAATACCTTATTCAATAAACTCGACTTTAATGAGAAAAAAACGATCCGCAGCGAAATAGGTATGTTGTTTCAGGGAAGCGCTCTTTTCGATTCCTTAACAGTTGAGCAGAACGTCCGCTTCCCTCTTGATATGTTCACTAATAAGACTCCTGCTGAAAAAAATGACAGGGTAAATTTTTGCCTGAAAAGAGTTAATATTATCAATGCTAACAAATTATTCCCGGCAGAATTATCCGGAGGAATGAAGAAAAGGGTAGCCATTGCACGGGCGATATCATTAAATCCTAAATATCTTTTTTGCGATGAACCAAATTCAGGACTGGACCCTATTACCGCAATTCTTATAGACGCACTTATTAAAGAACTTACTGAAGAATATTCAATGACAACAATCATAAATACTCACGATATGAATTCTGTTATGGAAATAGGAGAAAAAATCATATTCATCAGCAACGGCAAAAAAAACTGGGAAGGAAATAAAAATGATGTCCTTCACTCAGAATGCGGTCCATTAAATGATTTTGTATTTGCGAACCCTCTTGCTAAAAAGCTGAAAGCAATAATGAAATAACAGGTCAGGTTCTGCTTTTTTTTACATCCTCGTAATCAACATACTCCCCTATTTTTTTCGATACCTTTTTACTGCTATTCTTACTCTCCTTTCCCAAATTCTGTTTCTCCGAAAAAGGTTCTTTATTTTGAACACGACCTATTAACATCCTGACAATTAGAAATATAACAACTCCATATAATATATACCGAATTAAAATCATCTTATTTAATAATTATTGAACTTTCAACATTGGTTTATCGGCCTTCTTCTTAACCTTATTACCAAAGGCAAGATTCATTCCCATCCGTAAATTAATAGTATTAAAAGAAGTGGGTACAGGAAAGGTGGAGTTCTCAACCTTAATATTATTCCACATAACAGGAATCCTGTCGGCCAGCAGATAAAACTGAAAAATACCGGGTCGGAAAGCAAGACCGGCACCAAGATTATCAAACCGCTGATTCGCAATAGTATAAGTCACAGTAGTAGAAAAAGCGTTCCCAAGGTTTAAATTACCAGAAAGTGTTACAGCCTCTTTTAATTGCTTACCAATAAACCTGCTGTACGATAATAATCCAACCGAAAAACTTTTGGTAAGCTTATAGTTGACTCCCAGGGAAACACCAACCGGAAGATATGTTGTAAAAGCATTTTTTGAGTCTGTAATTTTAAATGAATCTTTCAGAGTATCCAGTTCGGCTTTCCCAACCTCATCAAAGGTTTTTGTTCCGTCTAAAACATTGATCATGTTTAAGCCGTCGAACACATAATTACTTTTTGCCTCTAAATTAGTAACATCTTTCTTCCATTTAATATACCCTAAATCAGTTATGGCAGCCGAAACCACCAGCTTTGGCGTAACATCATAGGTCGCACCGATATCAAGTCCTAAACCCATATTCTTTTTACCCGTGACAAAATCGATAATACCGCTTTTCGTGTCAAACCTGCTGTCGTCAAATGCAACTTTGCTTATGTTTTTGCTTGCATCCTTCGTTACAATAATTGGAGCGCTAATATTTGCAACAAGATCGGCATTGAGTGAATGTGTATAATTATCGTCAATAGTTATCCCAAATGATTTGTTATCTATTGATGCTGTTGCTATTCCAAACAACAGCTTCCCCTTCACTCCTATCCTTAGTTTATTGGTAAAGTTCTTTGAAAATCCTAATCCAACCTCGCGGTAATACTTAATATCTGCCCTGAATGATGAGAGATCTATTTTATTGCCCTGAAAACCGGCATTCCCGGTTAAGCCAAGTTTAAAGATATCTCCAGGAATTACAATATTCCCGCTTAATCGATCATTGACATCCAGAAATACATACGAGTTTTTCCCAACAGAGAATCCCAACCCGAAGAGTTGAAGAGTAAACTCCGGCTCAATTGAGTTCTTGTCTTGTACTTTATCAAGAAAGTCAGTAATATTATATTTAGGATTTAGAAATGTTGATACCGAATCAGAAGTCGAACTATTAATAAATATGTCTGAAAAGTTGACCAGATTATTGTTGATATTCAGATTTATTGAAGGCAACCCTATATAAAAAGAGTTAGACGGCCTCAACGCAGGGTTAAGGAGGTGATTTTGAGGCAGGTTCATAAAATATAAAACCTGACTGTTTTGAGCTGAGGCACTGGCAAATATCCCCGCCAGAATTAAAATCAGTATATATCTTGTCTTGCAAATCATATTTCCTTTTTTTAAGGTCACTTAAGATTAATGTCAGGTTGTACAACCACTGCAGCATTAAAATCTATTCTGTAATCTGAATAGAACTTAACATCCTTTGTGGTATTATCTGTTGTATTGAGAGTAAATTGGAATATAACTTTATCTGCAGCATCGATTGAACTGAAAAAGTCTTTAGTAAGTTCAATGGTCGTTTTTGTTTCAGTAAACCCTGTAGCTCTACCATCATTCCCTGCAGGTGCGGGTCCAAGAATTCCCGTCACATCTACAGTACTCTTATCTTTCTTCTTTACGGAATCATAGAGAATCATTTTGACAGATAATCCAAGCGGAAATCCATTTTTTATATCGAGATTGACACGCAAAAGTTTAAAGTTTTCAACTTTAACAGAACTATTGCTTCCACTTGCATCCTTCAGAAAATTATCTACTGTGTCTGCAAACTGAAGATTATTGATTCTGAATTCCAGCGGAACTTCAACTTCAAGAGAATCGATAATGAACCGGCTGTCGCCATAAACATAATTATTCATGGGGTGAGCCCCCAGCGGATCAACAGAAGGATTCATTTTGGCTGAACCAGAAAATCGGATAACCTCTGGTAACATTGAAATAAGTGCCGGTAGAGCTGAATTAGTTTTATCTACCGTAAACGAACCAGTAACATTGTGTATAATCGTATCAACCGGTGAATTAATAAGAATCGGAGCACGGGCAAGATTAACTTTGTTAGTCCCTTTCTTTCCGGTCGCATCAAAAGTTAACAGAAAAGGAATTGCAAAAGAGTTTGAGTAATTAATTCTTATTAAAGGGCTCGAAACAAGAAAAGATCCTGTTAGGTGGCTTAAGATATCTGCAATTCCCAGATCAATTGAATCTGGCACAAATGTTTGAGTTGGCTGACCAAAGTACCCTTTTACATAATTAATAACAGGATTGAGAAGTTGAAAGTCGACTTTAAGAACATCCGTCGAGTTGAAGTCAATCATTCCGGTTGTACTAACCGATAAGCTATATGGCATTTTGTTGAAAGGTTGAACAAGATCTGACCCCAGATCGACTCTTGTATTGGTGAATGATATATTTCCATTTACATTCGGACCAATACCCATATCTATCTGGTTTGAAACCGGAGTGCCATTTCTAAAAGCCGTGGGCATTGATACTATCATCTTCCCCAGTAAAGCACTTGGTTTCTGAATCTTGTAGGAAAGATTCCCCGATGTAATTTTGATTTTATCAATCTCGACACCATTGCCAGGGGTAAAGGAAATTGATCCTGAATTATTAAGAGATGTTATGGCGTTTCCCGAAACAGTCACACTTCCTGATTTGACTTTTAAATTACTGCCGGCTACAGTTATATCAATTTTATTCGTGTTAAGATTAATAGGTACAGGTACCCCGCTACTCCCATTTCCGGTAAAACTTAGAGCCACAGCAATTACGCTTTTAACTGTCTGATTGGCAAGATCAATTGAAGCAGTACCTGTTCCTAAAGGGAGAATTAATGCGATTGTTTTCTGAGAACCAATTGAGCTATGCCCAACAGAATTAAACAATTGTATTTTAATGTTACTGATTGGTGTAGGCAGATTATTTTGAATAGAAATATCTAAAGTACCTGTTGAGAAAACAGCATTATTTAAATTTGTAATTACAGGCAGAGGCGTTTCTGTCATTGTGATAGCTGTTGCAGGAGCATTCGGGAATGGGGGGAAAACGCTTGTAGTATTATTGAGGTTACTTATTTGTGTTTTTAGCGGATCAGAAATATTCGAAACAATCTGCAAAAGCGTAAAGCTCAAAGTTTTGGTAAACGGATCAACAGGTAATTCTCCGACAACATAAGACTGGCTGAAAGCGACCATATTATTCAATGTATAAACATCGGACATCTTTAAATTAAGAACGGAGTCTTGTTTGAATACAATTTTTACGAATTTATTCTGATCAATTCTAACGGTATCGTTTGGTTTTACAATATCGCTTAATGAAACGCTTCCCTTTATGGCCGAGATGCCAATTGTTGGCGAAAGGTGAATCTTCTCAGAGAGCTTACTCATGTTATAGGTTTCTTTTATGCAACCGGTGGTTGCTAAAACCATAACCATGAAAATCATATAAGTAAATTTCCTTTTCATAATCTGTTTCATTTTATCTCTGTATCAATTTTATAATTATACAGGAACCTGTCAGTGCCTCCTACTATAAGATGCCAACCGCTTTTGTCCGACAACTTCCCGATTGAGAACATTGATGCTCCCCTTAGTGGAAATCCATTCATTGTAACACCATTTTTATCTAACAGGTAAATAAGACTATTGGTTGCATCAAACACTCCTATTTTTCTGTCTGAAGCTGAAAAAATAAAATTAATCGGGCCACCGAGTTCTCCAGAGCCAAAATTTCTGGTGAAAATTTCCGATTTATTCCGGTCGTAAAGATACAATATACCCTTATCAATAAAAATGTATTCGCCAAAACCATCGCCATCTACGTCAAAAAAATCAAACGAATGGTCGCTGGAAAATGTCCTTACCTTAACTTTTTTGATCCTGCCATCGAAAAATATTTCCTGTAGGGTACCATCGGGTGATGAACAAATTAAACAGGGTTCCGTTCCCGGTATCAATCTCAATGACGAACCATTGGCTCTTGTAACGGATTCCTTCAGATTAACTCTTTTGTTACCTGTACGGTCGAGAAAATAGATTGAGACCTCATCGGAAGCTACCAGATAATCTTTTCCTGAAATTTTAAAATAACTTATTTCCGGGTTAACCTGCCCTGAAGTTCTGAATGGCTGCCATCCTTTTACAACATTACCTGTTTTATCATAAGAATAGATCATTTTGTCTTCTCCGGCTATAAACAGTCTGTAATTCAGATTATTATCGTAATCAAATATTGCCAGCGAGTTTGTTGCAGGTGATCTGAGTTTAACCGGATATCTCTCAACATAGTTTCCGTTTCTGTCGAGAAGATGAAGCCAATTCCTGCCTGAAAAAAGTAACTGATACTTTCCATTACGAAAATAATCAATCATATAAACGGTGCCAATGATGCGCTCCTTAAGAGGTACTTTCCATAACACCCTGCCAGCAGCATTTATCAGGTATGTATTGTTCTTCAGATCCTGAATGAAAATCTCTTTTGCACCGGTAATATGATTGGTAAAAAAGAATGGTTTGATAGCTGCAAGAGTGTCGAGGAGAGTCTCCCATTCCGTAGTGGATTCTTCTCTGGCCACCTGTTTAAATCGTAACGATAAGCTATTGTATATCATTCCATTACTTGATGCAAACTGATAGCCTGCAGCCTGGATTTTACCTATTGAATTTTTATTTGCTTTAATGGCGTTAATTATTCCGTCATCGAGAAACGCTGCAAGCCAATCTGAAATACGCGAGGGGACGCAGTAAAAGAAGTAGCCTGCACGACTGGGAAGTGTACTTTCAAAATCGCGGTATGTCAGATCGTTTGCAAGAGTTTTGTTGAGAAGATTGTCGTACAGCAATTTTGAAATTGTTACAAAGGAACTGCCGGTTATCAAGAAATTATCATAAAACGCAAAATATGTTCCATCGTTACTTGTTGCAAATCCTGGCAGGATAACCTTTGTAAATCCGGTAAAAGCAGTTTTATAGACCGGAATCTTCAGCTGTTCGTCAGGTTCAAAATAGAGAATGGTTTTCTCTGTACCGAGTTCTTCAAGTAAGATCTGTTCCGCCTGTGCACGGTTAGTTAATTCATATATAATCAGTATATTATCGTCAACTGGTCTTTCTTTAATATCAATATAAGCTCTTGTAATCTCCTCCCCCATGTACTTTTTCATCTTAACTGCGAGAGAAACTGCATTTTTATTATACGTGCTATCGAACTTAGCTTGTGACAGCTTCGGGGGAAGAATAAATGTCTCAAAAAGCGCCGTCGCTGACGGAAGGATTTTATATGTATGAAGTGCTCCCGGAGGAAAAAACTTATACTTGTAAAGAATTTCTGCTGAATCGACACTTTCTGTATATCCGCTCAGTACCAAACCTTCTTCATTTATGTAAATATCTCCTTCTGCGGTTCCTGCCAGTTTAGAAATTTTTTTCGCAAGGTCCTGACCTGCGCTTCCGGAAACAGATTTAAAAATCCCGGGGAGATTGGCAAAATTTACAAAGATCTTATCTACATTTTTTCCCGATGCCTGTAAAACTCTGGCAAATCCTGGCAAATTACGAACATCCTTCCCCGTACTCACCTGAGAACGAGCTTTTTCAATGAGTAATTCAGAAGTACTTGCAACTAATAAGCCTGACATTATTGCAATATAGGAAGTATCTTTTTTGTTGTTTAAAGAATATGGGAGCACAAGAACTGAACTACCGTTTATTTTACTTTCAAGAATATCACTAACCCCGCCTGATCTCAAGAGCTCTATTATCTGACGGTATCTGATCTCTCCGGGAATAGTTATTGTAAGAAGCGATTGAAGTTTTCCGTTTTTAGCATTGTGTAATGATATAAGTGCGGTCCGCTCATTCAACAGCTTCTTTAAGCCCGGGTTATTAAGCTGATTGGTAATATATTTCAACTTACTGTTAAAGATGGCTAACTCTTTAATCTTTCCCATCTCTCCGAATAGTCCTTTGTCTGACGTCAGAGAATTCATAAAACCCTGCAAGTCTACCGTCTCAAAAACTATGCAAGCATCCGGAGAAATTGCCTTGTAAGGATCTGTGAATAAGGTCTCTTTGCCCCGAAGTAAGAAATACCCCACTATAGCAAGTGAAAAAAACAGGACTACGAGTAAAATGATTGCGATTCGTTTATTCACTTTATGGTCAATAAATGTAATTGTACCACAAAATTAATAATAAAAGAACAGTATGGTCTTTTTAACTAATTCTTACGGGACGAGGATGTCACAAAAGCCCTAATTTTTTATTAGCCCCTAAATCCATCCGCCAGCTGGCGGATGGACTTTCTGATAATCAGTATCTTAAAGAACCCCCTTTAGAGCCTGCCCAGAGCGAAGCGAAGGGGGACAGGGGGCAATAAACAACTTTTGAGACAGCCTCTTTTTTTCAGAATGGTCTGTAACCTATAATCTCCCTCACCTCTTTTACCGTTTTTGAAGCGCTTGCCCTGGCTTTTTCAGCGCCTGCTGAAACTACACCGGAAAGGTACTTATTATCGTCAAGGATATCATTTATCCGGATTCGTATAGGTTCGGTAAACTTAATAATGTCGTCTGCAAGCTGTTTTTTCATATCCCCATAACGGATTTCACATGACGCATATTTTTCTGTGAAATATTTAACAGTTTCAGGCTCTGAAACAACATTCATAATTGTAAAAAGATTCTTAACTGCCTCAGATGGTTCCTGCCCCGGCGCTGCCGGACCCGTATCTGTTACCGCCCTCATAACCTTTTTTCTTATTTCCTTAGGATCATCGGCAAGAAATACGCCGTTTCCCTCACTTTTTCCCATCTTACCTGTACCATCGAGTCCGGGAATTTTCACCAGGGTCTGGCCAAAGTTATAAGCATCTGGCTCCGGGAAATAATTCACGCCGTACATCATATTGAATCTGCGGGCAAAATGGCGGGTCATTTCGAGGTGCTGCTCCTGATCTTTTCCAACCGGGACCTTATGAGCTTTATGAATAATAATATCCGCTGCCATAAGGACAGGATAAGTTAATAGTCCGGCATTTATATTGTCGGGTTGTTGTCTTATCTTCTCTTTAAAAGAAGCGGTTCTCTCGAGTTCTCCAACATAGGCATTCATATTAAGAAGCAGATATAACTCTGCTACTTCGGGCACATCACTCTGAACAAAAACTGTTGCAACCTCAGGATCGATACCACAGGCAAGGTATTCCGCAAGAACCTGCTTAATATTTCCATGCAGGTCTTCAGGTTTTGGATGAGTTGTAAGAGCGTGATAATCAGCAATAAAGAAATAACAGTTATTCTCCTTCTGCATTTTAAGAAAGTTCGTTATAGCCCCGAAATAATTTCCGAGGTGCAGTTTCCCTGTTGATCTGATGCCACTCACTACTGTGTCCATTGTCAAATATTATAAATTTCGGTGTAAAGTTAATAAAACGGCACAACGGCGCAAGGGCGGAAGGGCGGAAGCCCCCCCTTTATTTCCCACCAAGCCTGCCCCCCAACCCCCCTAAAGGGGGGCTAAAAAGTCCGTTTATTGGATTTCTTCGCCCCCTTGGGGGAGATGCCGCGCAGCGGCAGAGGGGGTTTTCTTGCGCCATTGCGCCTTTTTTACTACCTTTGCCCCATTAAAACAAAACAGGCCATGGAATCGACAAGACAGAAAAAAGTTTCGCGTTTGGTACAGAAAGAACTGGCCGACATCTTTCTTAAAAAAGGTAATGAATTTGCACACGGGAAATTAGTTTCAATAACAAGGGTTCGGCTCAGCCCCGATCTTTCTTTCGCAAAAATTTATTTAAGCATATTCCCTGCTACAAATCAGGACGAGGTTCTGAACTCCATTCAGGAACACAGCTCAAAGATCAGATTTGAACTTGGACAAAAAGTCAGAACTCAACTCCGCATTGTACCGGATATCGCATTCCATATTGATGATAGTCTTGACTATATAGACAAAATAGACAAGCTCCTGAAATCCTGATATATATGCAGTACGAACCTATAAAAAGATCACTGGGCAGAATCTTTGCAGGGTCATTGTTTCTGAGAAAAACACTCTATTTCCTTCTCGACCTGCTGCTTCTCCGTACATGGCATGTAAAAAAAGCGTTACGAAAAATTGGCAATGCTTTTCCTGATGAGGTATTTGTCCTGGATGCCGGATCTGGCTTTGGACAATACAGCTGGCGTATGAGCAGAATGAATTCCCACTGGAAAATAAAGGCTATAGATATAAACAGAGAACAGATAGAGGATTGCAACAGCTTTTTCAGAAAAACAGGATTGTCGGACAGAGTAATCTTCGACTATGGAGATCTGACCACCCTACATGATATTAACAGCTATAATCTCATTCTTTCCGTAGATGTTATGGAACATATTGAACAAGATATTCTCGTCTTTCAGAATTTCCACAGGTCGCTAAAAGACAATGGCATTCTTTTAATATCAACTCCCTCCGATAAAGGAGGCTCTGATGTTAACAACGAAGAAGGGGAATCATTTATAGATGAACATGTACGAGACGGATACAGCATAAAGGATATAACAGAAAAACTATCACGCGCAGGTTTCAGAAACATTGAGGCAGGTTATACATACGGAAGGCCCGGGAATATATCGTGGCACTTGTCAATGAAGATTCCGATAAAGATGCTTAATGCCTCATATCTCTTTTTTATTTTTCTCCCTTTATACTATCTTATTATTTTCCCTGTTTCAATCATACTTAATGTTTTCGACCTGCTGATAACTCATAAATCCGGAACCGGCCTGCTGGTTACCGCCAGAAAGTAAGAAAAGTGAAACTATCATTTTATATAGCAAAAAGGTATCTGTTTGCAAAAAAATCGCGAAATGCAATAAATATAATTTCAGGTGTATCAATTGCAGGTGTTGCTGTTGGTACAATGGCCCTCATCATTATCCTTTCTGTATTTAATGGTCTCGAAACAATGGTAAGAGCCATTTTCAATACATTTGACCCCGACATAAAAATAACTGCTGCAGAGGGAAAAACCTTTGTTGCCGATACGTCGCGGCTGAAACTGCTTGCAACTGTTGAAGGCGTATCGTGCTATTCTCTTGCTTTGGAAGAGAATGCACTTCTGAAATATGGCGACAGACAAACTATCGCAACGATAAAGGGAGTTGATGAGAACTATGCTATGGTTTCAAACATCGACAGTTCAATGTTTGAAGGGAATTTTACCCTGACAGACAACAAAGGAAGGTCATACGCCATTCCCGGAATGGGTGTAGCGCAATATCTTGGAATTAGAGTAAACTTTATAGAATCATTAAATATTATTGTTCCGCGCAAGACAGGAAGTACAAATATTAATGCTGAATCGTCACTGAGCCGTAAATACCTGCTACCAAGCGGAATCTTTGAAGTAGAAAAAGAATATGATTCAAAATATGTTTATGTCCCTCTTGAATTTGCACGAGAACTGACTGAGAATGAAAATGGAGTAAGTTCAATTGAGGTACGTTTCACAGAAAAATCAGATCCGTCGGCTGTTCAAAAAAACATCACGAAAATTTACGGTACCGGGTTTATCGTTCAGAACAGGGATGAACAACAGGAGATCTTTTATAAGGTGATGAAGTCAGAAAGGCTGGCTATCTTTTTTATCTTAACTCTCATATTAATCATTGCTTCATTTAACATAATCGGTTCCCTTACCATGCTGATAATTGAGAAGGAGCGTGACATAGAAATACTTAAGAGCCTTGGTGCCGATAACAACCTGATAAGAACAATTTTTATTTTTGAAGGCTGGCTTATCTCCATAATAGGCACTATTGCAGGAATAATCCTGGGATTTGCAATTTGCTGGCTGCAGCAAACCTATGGTCTTGTAAAACTTCAGAGCGAATCGCTGATAATGGATTCTTATCCGGTAGTTATGAAGCTCAAGGACTTTATTATTGTTCCGGGAACAGTTTTATTGATTGGATATTGGGCTGCCTGGTACCCCGTTAGATTTCTTACAAAGAAATTTCTAAACAAGGACGTCTAATAATCAATTACTATATTTACACAAAAGCAGAAAAAAGCTATTAGAATCCGAAAAGTGAGAATAAACCCTAAATAAAAAATTCAATGACCCGGTTCACGCTTCTCATATTGATCATGATTTCATTACTTGCCGGTTCCTGCTCGGGCAAAAAAAACAATTCCGGGAGAATAAAACTCATTCCTGAAAAGGACTTTATTTCTATTTTAACCGATGTCTATCTTGCCGATGGGATGCTATCCCTTTCTGATATTCGGCAGAGGTATGCTTCATATGACTCTATTTCAACATATATAACTATAATTGAAAACCACGGTTACACTAAGACATCGATGGACAAAACGATGAAATACTATTTCATCAAAAAACCTCAGAAACTCATTAAGATTTATGACAAGGTTCTTGCGGTTTTGAGCCAACGAGAGTCACTTATCGAAAAAGACATTTTACTCTCAATGACACACCAGGAAAACCTATGGACAGGGAAAGAGTTTTATTTCTTTCCCGGGACTTCCGGTGCAGATTCTTCCGGATTCAAGGCTACACTATGGAAGACGGGTACTTATGCACTGCATTTTTCTGCCACCGTTTTCCCGGATGACCAGTCCGTAAACCCCCGGTTGACAGGATTTTTATGTAACCCCGATAGTATTGCCACAGGAAAAAGGTCATATATTGAATCGATTAATTATATAAAAGATGGCCAGCAACATGCTTATTCCATTATAATAAAGGTTCCTGAAAAAACAACTCTTTATTTTGAAGGTTTACTTTACTCTTTTGATAACAATCCTGCTGTTTGTGAAATACATGCCTGGTTTGAAAACATCACTCTTACCTATATTGAAACAGTGATATGAAACGCTTCTCCGGCCAGTATCTTTTTACCAATTCCGGAACGGTTCTCAAAAGAGCGGTAATTTCAACAGAGGATGATGGCACCATTTTAAATATTGAGGATACAGGGGGTGATCTGAAAGAAAAACATTCAGTTGAATTTCATAATGGTATAATAATTCCGGGGTTTGTAAATTGCCATTGCCACATTGAGCTATCGCACATGAAAGATTCAATAGGTAAGGCTGGTGGTTTAGGCGGATTTATTGCCGATGTTAATAATACAAGGCGTGCAAACAATGAAACCATAACCGATTTTGCAGAATCGGCTGATGAAGAAATGTACAGAGAAGGAATAGTTTTATGCGCCGATATCTGTAATACATCTCTTACCTTCAAAATGAAAAAAAGAAGCAGGATCAGATACTTTAACCTGCTTGAGGTGTTCGGGAATGACCCAAAAAAGGCAAAAAGTCGTTTGGATGAGATAACAAAAATCGCAGAAACTGCTTCGGAAATGAGCCTCCCCTTCTCGATTGTACCACATTCTGCTTATTCAATGTCTTTGACGCTTTTCCGGCTTCTCAAAGAACAAACCGGCGGTAATAAGATTACTTCCATCCATTTTATGGAGTCTGCAGATGAAAAGCCTTTCCTTAATGATCATTCAGGCCCACTAATGAGTTCTTTCGAAAAAGCTGCACTTTTGCCCGGGGGGCTGGAAACTGTAAAAAATCATACTGATGCCGTTCTGAATGAGATTACACAGTCGGGGAACATGATTCTTGTGCACAACACTTTTGTTGATAAAGAGATTGTGGGAGCTGTTAAGGAAAGGAAGAAATTGTATTGGTGTCTTTGTCCCAATTCAAATATTTATATTGAAAACAAAGTTCCGCCACTAAATCTGCTCGTTGAGGAGGGTTGTGAAATAGTAATCGGGACAGATAGTCTGGCTTCGAATAACAGGCTCAGCATTATTGAAGAGCTAAAAACACTTCAGCTGAAATTCCCTGAAGTTTCAATGGAAGACCTGGTGCGTTGGGCAACTCTTAATGGAGCGAAAGCTCTTGGGGAGGATGATAAATATGGCAAGATTGAGATCGGAAAGAGACCAGGGTTACTTCTTATTCAGAATGTTGATCTGCAGAATATGAAATTACTGCACGATAGTTTTGTTACCAGACTGATTTAGAATATAGTCCGAGCCCCCTTCACCACGAGGAATTCAGTTCGTTCATAACATTTTCCCCTCATTTTTGAAGGAGGGGTGGCCGGGACAAGTTATTCTCTCATTTCTTAAAATTCATCCCCCGGCCGGGGTGGTTGGTGAACAAATCCTCTTCAGCTGAGGCCCCATTATGGGAGATGCTAAATCAACCACCCCGGCCGCTATAAGCCTATGCAATAATTAGTTATCACTGTATCGCGGCCACCCCTCCTTAAAAAGGAGGGGAAAATTTTTTACTTTGTATTTACGATTATACTCTTAGGTTGACTTTGTTTGGGAGAGAAGCACAGAGATTCACAGAGAATTATACTAATTTTGAGCACTAATTTGAACAGATAATAATGGCCACATTTCTTTTTGATGATATAATATTTGGACCAGTGAAAAGCAGACGACTTGGCGTTTCACTTGGGATAAACCTGTTGCCAACAAAAAAGAAAATCTGCAATTTTAATTGTATCTATTGCGAATGCGGCTGGACACGCGATATTGAAAAAGCTGTAAGCCATTTGCCCACCCGCGACCAGGTTTATAAAGCCCTTGAACTCAAGTTACTGGAAATGTCTGTTACAGGTAAAGCCCCTGATGTAATAACATATGCCGGCAACGGAGAACCAACTCTTCACCCAAATTTCCCCGGGATAATTGACGATAGCATCTTCCTGAGAGACAAATACTTTCCGAACTCAAAAATTGCAGTTCTCTCTAACTCCACTACAATAGATAATCCGCTGATTAAAGCAGCTTTGCTAAAAATCGATATGAACATTCTTAAACTCGATTCTGCTATAGAATCAACTTTGAAAATCCATAATCAGCCAAGAATACCTGTTAAAATTGAAGAACTTATTGAAAACCTTGTTGGGTTTAAAGGAAGGGTTATAATACAAACGCTTTTTCTCCGGGGGCGCTACAATAATATTGTTATTGACAATACAACTAAGCCGGAAATAGATGCCTGGTTAAATGCTATTGAAAGAATAAAACCTTCAGAAGTGATGATCTATACAATATCCAGGGATACGCCGGAAGGAAGCCAGCTTAAAAAAGTACCTGTAAAGGAACTCCGGGGAATAGCAGCATTGGTAGAGTCGCTGGGTATTAAGACGCAGGTTTCGGGTTAAGATTGAATAAAAACTATAATATACTTATTTGTCCTCTTGAATGGGGATTGGGTCATGCCGCCCGAATGATTCCTGTAGCAAGGATACTCAGGGATATGAACCACAATGTCATTATAGGTTCGGGAGAAGAACATTTATCATTCTTCCGGAATGAACTGCCGGGGTTAATGTTTATTGAATTCCGGGGATTTAAACCAGTGTATTCCAGAGTCTTTCCTCAATACCTCGCACTACTGCTGAAAACACCAATCCTTTTATATCATATAATCCTTGAACATTTTCAGTTGAAGAGGATTATCCGGGATCATTCAATAGATATAGTCATCAGCGATAATCGTTTCGGATTATGGAACAGGAATGTAACTACAGCATATGTAACTCACATGCCTTTAATCCCTTTCCCAAAGCCTTTCCGGTTTTTGGAATTTATCGGAATACTTCTGCACAGAGCGGTTATTAAGAAATATTCCCTTTGTTTCATTCCGGACCTTCCCGGTGAATTTAATGTATCCGGTAGATTATCTCATGGGATTAAGCTTCCCAATAATGTGAGATACATTGGTATTTTGTCGAGACTTTCAGCTAATTTCTCATCCCCACCGGCTTCCGGAAAATTTGAACATAATACTGTGGTCCTTTCCGGACCTGAGCCTCAAAGGGATATTTTAAAACAGAAACTGATACGGCTTCTGAAAAACAAAAAGCCCGATACGGTTATGCTTGAAGGAAAACCGGGGATAACTAAAATAATAAATAAATCAGGCAATATTACTTTTTATAACCATCTGCAAGCTTCAGAAATGGAAGAGATTATAAAAGATAGTAACGGCATTATTTCAAGATCGGGATACTCTACAATTATGGAGCTTATAAGTCTTAATTGCAGCGCATTACTTATTCCTACTCCAGGGCAGACAGAGCAGGAATACCTTGCTGAACATCTTTCAGAAAAGGGATGGTTTTCAACAATTTCCCAAAGTAAAATAAATGGAGACATTACTCTTCCTCTAAATAAAGCTGTATGGTCAGTTGAAATTATTGAAGAGAGCCGAATCCTTTTAAGTACAGCCTTAAAAGAGCTGTTAGAATACCAACATAGTAAAGGACAATCCTAAAAGTCCGGTTATAAAACCCACCCAAACCTGTTGAGGATTATGGAGGTTAAGCCGTAATCTCGAAGAAAGTATTACTCCTGCAATAATAATAACCGATATAAGATACCATAAAAGTGGAGTATACATTTTAAAAGCAAGAATAATCACTAAAGAAATAAGGGCTCCAACTCCTGTGGAATGAAGCGAAATCTTCCACCAAAAATTTATCAATGTTACTATGACAGAAAGAATAAATACAGACAAAATAAACGATTTCAGAAAAACAGGAATCGGTAAGCGGAAAATGATAAATGAAGTAAGAGAATAGAGAAATGTGCAAATAATAAGTGGTATGTTTCTTTCAATTCTGTTATTGATTATCCAGGAACTGATGAGATTTTTATGCCGGAAGAAAGGCAATAGAGAAAGTGGTAGTAATACATTGTTTATAAGCACAATAAGCAATAGCAATTTCTTCACGGTAAATGGAAGATATCCAAAGAGTGTCGGTGCAGAGAAAATAATTATCATCCCGTAAACAGGCATGAACAATGGATGAAAAATAATTGAATTTATTTTTGCCAGCTTATCAATAATCCGGGTTGTTTTTTCGTCAGCCATTATATTTCCCTCCTTAACCTTGCTACCGGAATATTAAGTTGTTCACGATATTTTGCCACTGTCCGCCGTGCAATCTGGTACCCTTTTTCCTGAAGGATTTCAGTAAGTCTCTCATCGGTTAATGGCCTGCGTTTTTCTTCATTTTCAATACAATCCTGCAAAATTCTTTTTATTTCCCTTGTTGACACTTCTTCTCCGCTGTCGGTTTGTAGTCCTTCTGAGAAGAAAAACTTCAGTGGGAAAATTCCAAAGTGTGTCTGTATAAATTTGCTGTTGGCCACTCTTGACACGGTTGAAATATCGAGCCCGGTCATTTCGGCAACATCTTTAAGAATCATTGGTTTTAATTTTGTTTCATCTCCGTCGATGAAGTAGTCCTGTTGGTATTCAAGAATAGCGTTCATGGTAAGAAGAAGTGTGTTCTGCCGCTGTTTTATTGCGTCGATAAACCATTTAGCTGAATCGATTTTCTGCTTTACAAACATAACAGCATCCTTCATCTCTTTTTTCTGGCTTTTATCTTTGCTGTATGAATGCAGCATTTCGCTGTATGCTGTACTTAACCTAAGTTCAGGAAGGTTTCTTGAGTTTAGATGCAGGTCGAACCCATCTTCAGAAAGTTCCAGTATAAAATCGGGGATAATAGGCTGCGATGTTTTATTAAAAGGATCGCTGTAAACACCACCCGGTTTTGGGTTAAGCTTCAGTACCTCGTCGATAGCCGCCTTAAGTTCATTTTCTGTAATTCCCAGTTTGGCCACTATTTTATCATAGTGTCTTTTTGAGAATTCTTCAAAATAATTGTAGAGAATTGTATGTGCAAGATTCATTGAAGGTTGTGAAACATCGCGTTTCTCAAGCTGAAGCAACAGACACTCCCTGAGTGTTCTTGCACCAACTCCTGCGGGCTCAAGGTCCTGAATAACTTTTAGTACTTCTTCCAGTTCGTCTTCTGTAGTTTCTACATTCTGAAGAAATGCAAGATCATCAACAATGTTAATCAACTCCCTTCTCAGGTATCCATCCTCATCTAAATTACCGAGGATGTACTCTCCAAGAATTTTTTGTTTATCGGTAAGGTCGCGCAGACCCAATTGCGATTCCAAATGCTCATGAAATGAAAATCCGACTGAAAATGGGATCTCGCTTCGTTTTTCTTCGTCTTTGCTATAGTTTTTTGCCTGAAGCCGGTAATCAGGAATATCATCCTCTTCAATATAATCATCGATTGTGAATTCCTCTTTATCTTTGTCTGTCTCTTCAAATTGCTCGTCTTCCTCAGATTCTGAATGAATATCCTCTTCCTCCTGGCCCTCCTCAAGAGCCGGGTTTTCCTCAAGTTCTTTTTTTATGCGTTGTTCAATCTGCAACGTAGGAACCTCCAGCAGCTTGATCATCTGTATCTGCTGCGGTGAAAGTTTCTGAAGCAACTTCTGTTGCAAACTCTGGTTTAACATTCTTTTTGCTAAAAATAAATTCAGTATTTGGGAGGCTAAAACTCAGCATTTTTAGGAGTCCTTGGAAAGGGTATCACATCGCGGATATTTGACATTCCTGTAACAAATAATATAAGTCTCTCAAAGCCCAGTCCAAAGCCGCTGTGCGGAGCTGTTCCAAATTTTCTTGTCTCAAGGTACCACCACAGATCTTTTTCAGGTATTTTTAATTCCCTTATCCGGCCAATCAGCTTCTCATAGTTCTCTTCTCTTTGTGAACCTCCAATTATCTCACCTATACCCGGGAACAAAACATCCATAGCTCTGACTGTTTTACCATCGCTATTCTGCTTCATGTAAAAAGCTTTTATAGACATAGGATAATCTGAAAGGATTACAGGGCGTTTAAAATGCTCCTCCACAAGATATCTTTCATGTTCCGACTGAAGGTCAGTGCCCCAGGTAACCGGGTAGTCCCATTTTTTCCCTGAAGAAGTAAGAATTGATACAGCTTCAGTATATGTTATTCTCACAAACTCATTTTCCAGAACTAACTTTAGTCTTTCCAGAAGAGCTTTGTCGATCATATTATTCAGAAATTCAAGATCTTCGCTACAATTATCAAGTGCATATCTGATCAGATATTTAACAAAATCTTCAGCCAGATCCATATTATCAGAAAGGTCGTAGAATGCCATCTCCGGCTCTATCATCCAGAATTCGGCAAGATGTCTCGGCGTATTTGAGTTTTCTGCCCTGAAGGTTGGTCCAAAGGTGTAAATATCCCCTAAAGCAAGAGCTCCCAGTTCTCCTTCAAGTTGACCTGAAACAGTAAGATTGGTAGATTTTCCGAAAAAATCACCTGAATAATCAATTGTATTGTCTGGATTTTTGGGCACATTGGAAAGGTCCATTGTTGTTACATGGAACATTTCGCCGGCGCCTTCAGCATCGCTTCCCGTGATTATTGGTGTATGAAGGTAGAAGAATCCCTTATCGTTAAAATATTTATGAATGGCAAATGCCATTGCATGACGGATCCTCAGTACTGCACCGAAAGTATTTGTCCTTGGACGGAAATAAGCGATCTCCCGCAGGAATTCCATAGAGTGACCTTTCTTCTGAAGCGGGTAAGTCTCAGCATCACTTTTACCATAAATTTCTATGGAGTCAGCCGTAATTTCCACGCTCTGTCCCTGCCCCTGGGACTCTACCACTTTCCCGGTAACTGCTATGCAGGCGCCTGTTGTTATGTCTTTAAGTAGATTCTCGTCAAAAGATTCAGTATCCGCAACAATCTGAATATTATTTATTGTCGATCCGTCATTCAGAGCAATAAAGACAATACTCTTATTTCCCCTTTTTGTTCTTACCCATCCCTTCACGAGGATTTCTGACCCAAGCTCAGGAGCGGATAGTAATGCTTTTACTTTGGTTCTTTTTAACATAATCCGATATTATCAACAAAATTTGTAGCGCAAAAATAATAATAAATAACTGAAAAGATCGGGGTTTGTTTTTTATGGCACATTTTTTGAGCCCGACGGTCAGAATTCTATTTTTGAAGATTATACCCCCTTCCCAACCTTCCCCCACGGGGGAAGGGGTAAAAACTTTTCCCCCGGGAAGATCGGAATAGGGGTATTGAAAAAGTAATCTTTTTGGGGGGTCTTCCCTTTGTGTTACTTTTTTAAATAACTTTGAATATTAATTTGAAAATTTTTAAGCTATGGAAGAACATAAAAAGCTTATAGTTGTGCCATGGGATTTCACGCAGGTTGCAGAACACGCGTTGGCGCACGCTGTAAAGATCAGTCGCATGGTAGGGAACGAAATATGCCTTCTGCATATTGTCGATAACGGAATAGTTTTAAAGGAAGAGAACCTAAAGAGAGGACAGCTGCAGAAACTGATTGAAGAGAACAGCAATAAGTTTAATGTTCCGATTACTTATCATATTTCCAAGGGAAGCATATTTAGTGCGATAGCTGAATATGCAAATGAAAAGGAAGCAAGTCTGGTTGTTATGGGGACTCATGGAATGAAGGGGATGCAGAAGCTTACGGGAAGCTGGGCTTTAAAAGTTATCGTTAAATCAAAAATTCCTTTCATCGTAGTTCAGGATGCACCTGTTGATCAGGAGAGGTATCACAATATAGTTTTCCCGGTTGATTTCAGGGGAGAGAATAAAGAAAAGATGAGAATGGCTATTTTTATGGGGAAATATTTTGATTCGAAAATTCATATGCTTGTATCGGTAAGTTCTGATAAAAATCTCACTAAAAAGACAAATACTAATCTAAATTTTTCTATTAAATATCTTATACAGAATAATATAGATTATGAAATTCATGAGGTCCCAAGAGGAAATTTTGCACAGCAGACAATCGACTTTTCCCAAAAAATAAATGCTGATCTCATTCTGATTATGACAACCAAGAATATAACCATGGCCGATTACGTTATGGGAGCTACTGAACAATATATGATTGCAAACAGTTCAAAAATACCCGTTTGCTGTGTTAACCCTAAAGCAACATTTGCCAAGGTTGGCCAGTTTATGTACGGATAAGAAAAAACAGCCGGGTTATGTCAATAATAGTTCAGAATGTTACGAAGCTTTACGGAGAACAAAAAGCTCTCGATAACATTTCATTCGAAGTAAAAACCGGAGAAATTGTTGGTTTTCTGGGTCCTAACGGCGCAGGGAAATCAACTATGATGAAGATAATTACCGGGTTTATACCTGCCTCATCAGGGCAGGTACAAGTCAATGGTCTTGAAGTGGGAACAAGTAATCTTGAAATCAGGAAACGAATAGGTTATCTGCCGGAAAACAATCCACTTTATCCTGAAATGTATGTAAGGGAATACCTGGGGTTTGTTGCTTCAATATTTAAAACAGGGACGCCTAAGAAAAAACTGATCGATAATATTATTGAGGTAACAGGCCTTGTACCCGAACAGCGAAAAAAGATCGGATCTCTTTCAAAAGGTTACCGGCAACGAGTGGGACTTGCCCAGGCTCTTATCCATAATCCTGAAGTATTGATCCTTGATGAGGCAACTACAGGTCTCGATCCAAATCAGATCGTTGAGATACGCAGCCTCATCAAAAACGCAGGAAAGGAAAAGACCGTAATGATTTCCACTCATATTATGCAGGAGGTTGAAGCTATTTGCGACAGAGTAATAATTATAGATAAAGGTGTTGTTGTGGCCAATGAGGAAAAAAGCAGGATCTATTCAATAATCAAACATCCCAGGCAAGTCATTCACATTGAGTTCGATAGAGAAATCAAAGAGTCTGAACTGGCAGCTCTTGTCAACGTCAACTCTGTAAAACAAATAAATAACAATACCTGGCTCATTGAAGCCGAAGGCAGTGAAGATATTCGTCCAGGCCTGTTTGCATTTGCAGTAAATAATAAGCTCACTGTTCTATCTCTCCGGAAAGAAGAAAGTAACCTTGAAGATGTTTTCCGACATTTGACTAA
>Ga0209745_1000193_pt1 | contig 34958 bp, 29 predicted proteins | sample BarGraNGADG00312_FD_184495 | JGI IMG/M metagenome (GOLD analysis project Ga0209745, IMG submission 184495) | Arctic peat soil microbial communities from Barrow, Alaska - Barrow Graham LP Ref core NGADG0004-312 (SPAdes) (version 2) | ecosystem: Environmental > Terrestrial > Soil > Wetlands > Peat... | reverse complement strand
GCGACCCCCGCCCCCCGCCGCTCCCGGCGGCGCGAGCGGCGGGTCGGTGGTCACCGTATGGGGGACCACCGGCGCACCCGGGCGCACCACCGTGGCGGTGAACCTGGCGCACGCCCTCGCGGGGTTCGGGAGCGTCGGCCTCATCGACGCGGATACGCGCGCCCCGAGCGTCGCCCAGACGCTCGGCATGCTGGAGGAGTCCTCCGCGATCGCCATCGCCACGCGGGCCGCCAGCCAGGGCCGGCTCGACGCTGCCACCCTCGACACCTGCTTCCCCCTGGTCGGCGGGATCCCCGTGATGAGCGGGCTCACCCGCCCCGACCGCTGGCGTGAGGTCCCCGGCGCCGGACTCGAGGTGGTGGTCTCGCAGGCGCGCCTCCGGTACGACTGGACGGTCCTCGACGTCGCGGGCGGCTGGGAGTCCGAGGACACCGGCTTCGAGACCGCCTTCGCCCCGGCGCGCAACGGCGCGCAGGCAACGGCCCTGCGGCACAGCGACGTCGTGGCGGTGGTGGGCGCCGCCGACCCCGTGGGCATGCACCGGCTCGTGACGCTGATGGCCGACAAGCCACGTCTGCAGGCGCGCGAGGTGGTGGTGGTGACGAAACTGCGGTCCGCGGTGGCCGGCCCCTCCCCGGCGCACGCCGTCCGGGAGGCGCTCGCCCGGTTCGCGGGAGTGGGCGAGGCGATTCTCGTCACGGACGACAGGTCCGGGCTGGACGCCGCGCTCATGGCGGGGGAGTACCTCGCCGTCGCGAGCCCCCGATCGCCGGCGCTCCACGGCGTCGAGGAGCTGGCGCGCACCATCGCGGGGGAGCCGCGGAAACGGCAGCGGGCCGCCGGGCGGCGCGCCATCGCGGGATCGCCTGCGCGCGGCCGCTGACGGGCACACTGGTCCCATGCGCATCTACATCCCCGCCACCGCTGCTGACCTGCGGGGGCCGCTCGAGCCCACCCACGTCCACGCCGTGACACCGGGCCTGCGTGCGGCACTGCCGGGTGAGGACGAGGAGACCCTGGAGCTGGTGGCGTTCCTCGCCGCGGCCGACGACTCCCTGCGCCTGGTCGCAGGGCGCGGGGCGGTCCCGCGTCGCGTCGTGGTGTCCGCGGACGTGGCCGGCGACGCGCTCACGCAGCCCGGCGACGAGGCGATAGAGACGGCCCTCGTGCCCAGCGGACCCATCCCGTGGAGCGCCGTGGTGTCGATCCACGTGGATGACCCGGGAGCGCGTGCGGAGATCGCCGCCGCCGCCGGCGGCGACGCGGACGCCTTCGAGCGCGCGGGGGAGCTGGACATGCTGTGGTTCGACGTCACCGAGCGGGACGCGGTCGCACGCGACCTGGACGAGGCCTGACGCCCGGACACGCGGCGCTTCCCCTTGAATAACGTCATACCTTTGTGACACCATCGGTTGCGCGCGGGCACCCGGCCCCGGCCCACCTCGACGGGGAGTGGCAGCATGAAGATCGTCATCACCGACTGTGACCACGCCTCCGTGGACATCGAGCGGGAGGTGGTCGAGTCCGCCGGCTGCGAGCTCGTCCGCAACCAGTCCATGGAGCCCGACGAGATCGTCCGCGGCGCCGCGGGGGCGGATGGACTGATCGTCCAGTACGGCCGGATCACCGCGGAAGTGTTCGCCGGGCTGCCCACGGTCTCGGTGATCAGCCGCTACGGCGTCGGGGTGGACACCGTGGACGTGGCGGCCGCGACGGCGCGCGGCGTCGCGGTGTGCAACGTGCCGGACTACGGGACCGAGGCCGTCTCCGACCACGCGATCGCGCTCGCGCTCGGGGTCACCCGGGGGCTCGGCGTCCTCGACCGGGGGATCAGGGCCGGCTCGCACGACCTCGCCCCTTCGCTGCCCGTCCACCAGATCGGCGGGCGCGTGTTCGGCGTCGTCGGGTGCGGCCGGATCGGCTCCGCCGCGGCCCGCAAGGCCGCCGGGCTCGGCTACCGCGTGATCGTCAACGACATCCTCTTCGAGCCGGGGACGACGTCGCCGGGCGGCTGGCCCGCCACCACGCTCGCGGACCTGCTGGCAACCTCCGACGTCATCTCGCTGCACGTGCCACTCCACCACTCCACGCACCACCTCATCGACGAGGCGGCGCTGCGGCTGGTGCGGCCGGAGGCCGTGCTGGTGAACACCGCCCGCGGGGGAGTCGTGGACACCGACGCCCTCGTCGCGGCGCTGCGCGCGGGGCGGCTCCACGGGGCGGGCCTCGACGTGGTGGAGGAGGAGCCGCTGCGTGCCGACCACCCGCTCACCGGGTTCGACAACGTGATCCTCACACCGCACTCGGCGTTCTATACCGCGGAGTCCTACGCGGAGCTCAAGCGCCGTACCGCGCAGAACGCCGTTGACGTGGTGCTGGGCCGGGTGCCGCGGGACATCCTGAACCCGGAGGTGCTCGCGCGCTGACCGGGGCTCCGGGTGAGGCGCGGTCAGCGCGTAGCGGCTCTGGCGCGGACCAGGCTCAGGCGCGGACCACGAGCGTGGAGCCGCCGCCGGGCAGCCGGCGGACCTCGACCTGTTCGGCGATCTGGGACTTCAGCTCGCCCACGTGGGAGACGATCCCGACCGCCCGGCCGTCGCCCGTCAGCGAGTGCAGCACGCCCATGACGTTCCCCAGCACGTCTTGGTCGAGCGACCCGAAGCCCTCGTCGACGAACAGGGTCCCGAGTTCGACCCCGCCCGCCTCGTCCGTGACGACGTCGGCGAGGCCCAGCGCCAGGGCCAGCGAGGTGTAGAACGTCTCGCCGCCGGACAGGCTGTGGGGGGACCGGGCCCGCCCGATGTCGTGGTCGCGGACCTCGAGCGCGAGCCCCTGCCTGCGGTTGCGCGTGCCGGCCTCGCGGTCCTCGGAGCGGACGAGTTCGTAGCGGCCGTCGGACATGGTGCCGAGCCTCCGGTTGGCGGCCGCGAGGACCTCGTCGAACCGGCGCAGGAGCACGTAGCTCGCCAGGGTGGTGTTCCGGGTGTTCTCGCCGGTGGCCACGGCCGCCATGTGGAGGATCGGCGCCGCCTCCCGCGTGGCCTCGCGGAACTCCGCGATCTCGGCGGTGAGCGACCCGAGTGCATCGGCGCACTGCCCGGCCACGTGCCGTGCGGAGCCCTCGGCGCCCGCCGCTCGCTGCAGGTCCGCCCGCGCAGCGCTGGCCTCCTCGGCGTGGGCGGCCAGCCGGGGCTCCTCCGCGCCCGTGAGCGCGGCGATCTCGGGTTCGGCGAGCCGGGCGCTGTGCGCGGCCCGCGCGTCGGTGTGCGCCGCCACCCGGGTGCGCAGCGCGGCGAGGCGGGCCGCTGGCAGCTGTGCCGTGCGGGCGTCGTCCGCGGCGGCGAAGCCGACGTGCGCACACTGCTGGTCGAGTTGGCGGTCGGCCGACGCCAGCCGGTCGACGGCCTCTTGGTGCCGCCCGCGCGCCGCCCGCACCTCGTCCAGCAGCGCCACCTGCGCGCGCATGTGGGTGAGGGCAGCCCCCACGCTCGGGAAGGTTCCCCGGGCAGTGTCGACGGCGGCCCGCGCGGCGGCGATGCCGCTGTCGAGCGCGGCAACGGCCACCCGCCGGTCCGCCGTTCGCGCGTCGAGGTCCGCGGCGGCGGCGGCGAGCTCCTTCTCCTGCGCCGCGGCCGCCTCGAGTTCGCGGGCGACGTGCTTCAGGCGCGCGTCCGCCCGCGTCGCCTCGGCCAGCGTCGCCAGCGCGACGGCGTGTTCGGCGGCCACCGCCGCGGCCCCGCGGCCCTCCAGCCGGGACCGCAGGCCCTCGACCCGTGTCTCGAGGGCCACCAGCGCCGCCCGGCAGCGGGTCAGCTCCTCGTCCGCCCCGTCCGCGGCCGCGCGGGCCGCCTGGACCTCCGCCCGCGACGGGGCGTCCTCGGTCCGCGTGGCGGGCAGGGGGTGGGCGGCGGATCCGCAGACAGGGCACGGCAGGCCGTCCCGCAGTTCGGCGGCGAGTTCGCCGGCCAGCGCGTTCACCCAGGCCTCGTGCGCCGCCGACTCCACCTCTCGCGCGGAGTGGCAGGCGGTCGCGGCGGTGGCGAGGTTGGACTGCGCGCGTGCGAGTTCCGCGCCGGTGCGCTCCAGGTCCTGCGCCGCCGCCAGCCGCTGTGCCGCCCGCTCCAGCTCGATCGCCGCCGAGCCGCGGCCGGCCGCGACCGTCTCCAGGCCGGACCGCTCGCCCAGGAGTCGCTGCCGGGCGGCCGGGATCGCCTCCAGCCGCAGGGTCAGCGCGCCGCGCTCCCCCTGGAGCGCGCGGATCTCCTCCCCGGTGGCGTCCGCCCGCGTCACGAGCCCGGCCAGCTCCCGCGCGGCGGGCAGGGCGTGCTCGATCCGGGCGACGTCGCCGACCACGCGGTCGCGGAGGGCCTCCACCGCCGTCCCGCTGCCGGCCGTCAGCGTTGCGGAGTCCTCCGGGAAGCCCGCTGCGGCCTGCCCGACGCACTGCGCGAGTGCCGCCGCGGCGGTGGCGAGCGCGGCGGCGGCGGTGGCATGTTCCGCGAGGGCGGGACGCACCGACTCAGCGGCCTCCGCGCGAGCGACCACCGCCATGATCCCCGCGATCTCCTCCTGCTCCTCGTCGAGCGCCGCCAGTCCCGCGAGCGCCTCCCGGCGGCGCTCCAGCGCCGCGGCCAGCCCTCCCGCACGCCTGAGCGCCTCCTCCGCATGGTCGGCGGACGCCCGCGCCCGGGCGAGGGAGGCCGCCGCCTCGTCGTGGCGGGCCGTCGCCTGCTCGGCGAGCGCGGCGGCGCGCAGGGCGAGGTCGTCGAGGTCGGTGCGCTCCGTCACGGTGACCGGCTCATCGGACAGGCCGCAGCGCCACATGTGGGCGGCCGCCGACTGCACCCGCTGCACCTGGTCGCCCACGGTCCGCCCCGCCTGTGCCGCGGCCTCACGGAGCCGGTCCTGCGTGAGCTCGTAGATCCGCGTCCCGAAGACGTCCTGGAGCACCTTGCGGCGGTCCTCGGGCGCTGTCGTCAGGAAGGTCGCGAACTTCCCCTGGGGGAGGACGACCGTCTGGGTGAACTGCTCGCGGGTGAGCTGCACCAGCTCGAGGACCGTGGCGCCCGTCTCGGCCACGTTGGCCGTCACGGGTTCGCCCGCTCCCGGGACACCGATCTGCTCCTCGCCGGCGAGGCGGAACAGCCGCGCCGTGGCGTTCGCCTTCGTGGTCCCGCTGCCGCGTTGCTTCGCGCGGCGGTACTCCGGGGTCCGGATGACGCGGAAGATCCCGCGGGCGTTGGAGAAGACCAGGTCCACGAACGGCTCGACGTCGGCGGCGGCGTGGCCCGAGACCATCCGCTCCTTCATCTCGTCACGCGCCCCGTACAGCGCGAACTCGATGGCGTCGATCAGCGTGGACTTGCCGGAGCCGGTGGGCCCGTTCAGCAGGAAGAGGCCGGAGACGGAGAGCGCGTCGAAGTCGATCTCGTGCTGACCGGGGAAGGGCCCGATGGCCCGGAGGACCAGGCGGTGGAATCGCATCAGGCGGACCGTCCGAGGGCCTCCGCCGCCTCATAGGCACCGCGCAGTACCACTGTTTCCGCGTCGGACGGGTCGGAGCCGGTGACGTCCTGGACGAAGGAGCCGAGCACCTCCATGGGGTCGCTCGCCGGGGTCACGCGCCGGGACCCGAGGGGGCGCTGGTCCGCCTCGGGGGTGTGCAGCGTGACGAGCGCGTGTGGGAAGCGCTCCAGCAGCCGCTCCCGCATCCGCTCGGGGCGGTGCGGGTCGGTGATCTCGAACTTGCACCAGGTGCCCGCGAGGTGGTCGAACCCGCCCGAGAGCACCTCGGCCAGGGTGCCGCGGACCTGGCTCAGGCTCCGCAGCACCGGTGCGGGCACCACCTCGACGGCCGGAGCGTGTCCGGCCGCCAGGTCCACGAGCACCGCCGACTTGCGGTGGTCTCGTTCCGAGAAGGAGAAGGCCACGGGCGAGCCGGCGTACCGCGCCAGGCACCGGGCGCGGACCTGTTGCGGGCCGTGCAGGTGGCCGAGCGCGAGGTAGTCGACCCCGGACCCGAAGACGCCGGCCGGCACCGCGCCCACACCGCCCACGCGGATGTCCCGCTCGGACTCGCTCTCGGCGGCCCCGGTCACGAAGGCGTGCGCCATCACGACCGCCGGGATCCGCCGCCCGGCGGCGCGGCGCCGTCGGGCCAGGTCGGCGTTCACACGCGTCATGGCAGCGGAGATGACCGCCTCGTGGGACCGCGGGAGCGGGTCGTCGCCGTCGGCGAGGTCCCCGCGGGTCATCTCGGGGTCGAGGTACGGCAGCGCGTACACGAGGGCGGCGTCGTCGCCGAGGGCCACCGGCGTGGCCACGCCGGCCACGCACGAGCGGACGACGAGCGCGTCGGCGTACAGCGAGGAGCCGAATCCCAGCCGCGTGGCGGAGTCGTGGTTGCCGGGCGTCATGATCACCCGGGTGCGCGCGCACAGCCGCCCGAGCGTGTCGGACAGGAGTTCCACCGAGTCGAGCGGGGGGACGGCGCGGTCGTAGACATCCCCGCTGACGACGACCGCGTCGACCGACTCGCTGCGCACCACCTCGACGAGGTGGTCGAACCACGCCTCGTGCGCGTCGTGGAGGCTCACCCCGTGCAGGGTGCGCCCGATGTGCCAGTCGGAGGTGTGGAGGATGCGCATGCGACCACCGTATGGCGGCCCACTGACACGAACGTCAGTCATCCACCGAGCCCAGCTGTTCGAGGACCGCGGGGTGCAGCCGGCGGTTGGTCGCGACGGCGTTGCCGCCCCACGGCCCCGCCACGCCGTCGAGCGAGGTGAAGGTACCGCCGGCCTCCTCGACGATCGGCACGAGGGCTGCCATGTCGTAGACCGCGAGCTCTGGCTCGCAGGCGATGTCCACCGCGCCCTCCGCCACGAGCATGTAGGACCAGAAGTCGCCGTAGGCACGGGTGCGCCAGCACGACTGCGCGAGTCCGAGGAACGCGCGCAGCTGCCCGCGCTCGGCCCAGCCGCCGAGGGAGGAGTAGGAGAGGGAGGCGTCGGCGATCCGGGACACGCCGGACACGTGGATCCGGTGGGCGGCGGAGAGCGCCCGGCCCGACCAGGCGCCGTTGCCTGTTGACGCCCACCACCGGCGGCCCAGGGCCGGCGCGGAGACCAGCCCCACCTCCACACGCCCGTCCTGCGCGAGGCCGATCAGGGTGGCCCACACCGGGACGCCGCGCACGAAGTTGTGGGTGCCGTCGATCGGGTCGATGATCCACTGCCGCGGCGAGTGCCCGGTCGTGCCGAACTCCTCACCGGTGATCGCATCGCGCGGGCGGGTGCGCTGCAGCTGGGAGCGCACCACCGTCTCGGCGGAACGGTCCGCGTCGGTGACGAGGGTTGTGTCCGGTTTCGTCTCCACGGCGAGGTCCTGCGCGTGGAACCGCTCCATCGTGATCGCGTCGACCTGGTCGGCGATCACGTGTGCGAGGCGCAGGTCGTCGTCGAATCCCATGCCTGCCACGTTATCGTGCGGCGAGCAGCCTTCTGTAGGAGCCGAGCCGGGCGCGGCGGTATTCGAGGTCCTCCGGCGCCAGCGCGGTGGGCGAGCCCCCCGCCCATTGGTCGAGCGCGCAGTCCGGGGCGGCCGCCGCGTGGCTGCAGTCGCGCGGGCACGCGGCAGCGGCCGCGGCGAGGTCCGTGAAGCCGCGCAGCAGGTCGCCGGGACCAACGTGCGCGAGCCCGAAGGAGCGTATCCCGGGCGTGTCGATGACAAGGCCGCCTCCCGGCAGCGGGAACGCGACGGCGGAGGAGGAGGTGTGCCGCCCGCGCCCCGTGACGTCGTTGACGTCGCCCGTCGACCGGGCCGCCCCCGGGACGAGCTGGTTGACCAGCGTCGACTTCCCGACCCCGGAGTGGCCCACGAGCACGGACACCTCGCCCGCGAGCGCCGCGCGGAGGTCGTCCAGACCGTCGATCGCCGCGTCGCCCCGCCGGGTCACGACGACGCCCAGGTCCAGCGCCCGGTACTGCCGCAGGAACTCGTCGGGGCTGGCGAGGTCCGCCTTGGTGAGCAACAGGAGCGGCCGCATGCCGGCGTCGTACGCCGCCACGAGGAACCGGTCCACCAGGCCCGGGCGCGGCGGCGGGTCGGCCAACGCCGTGACGATCACGAGTTGCGTGGCGTTCGCGACGACGGCGCGCTCCACCCCCACGGCGTCACCGTCCTCGGCGCTGCGCCGCAGCGTGGTGGAGCGGTCGTCGACGGCGACGACGCGCGCCAGCGAGTCCTTGCGGCCCGTGAGGTCGCCCACCACCGCGACCCGGTCGCCGACGACGATGGACCCGCGTCCCAGCTCCCGTGCCTTCATGGCCACGAGTTGCACGCCGTCGTCCGTCATGAGGGCGTAGCGTCCCCGGTCCACGGCGGTCACGCGCGCCCGGACCGCCGCGCTGCGGTCGGGGCGGGTCTTGGTGCGCGGGCGGGACCCCTTGCCCGGACGAACCCGCACCCGCGCGTCGTCGGTCCCGATGTCCCGGCTCATGCCGCGCGTGTCACTCGGCCTCGTACTCCGCCCTGACCGCCGCCTTCGCGTCCCGCAGGTCCACGCGGTGGTCGACGAAGTTGTGGTAGCGCCAGCCCACCGAGGGCTTCCCGTCCCTGTCCACCGCGGCGAGCAGCAGGCCCCCGCCGAGGCCGAGGCCGCGCAGCAGCCCACGGAGCCTGTCCTTGCGCTCCTCGGGGTCGCCCCCCTGCCACACGGGGTTGTTCACCAGCGTGACGGGGATGTTGAGGACGGCGAGGGTGAGGGCGGCGGTGCGCGGGCGGCGCCCGGTGGCCAGGCAGAGGCCGGCGATCGCGCTGATCGCCCCGGTGACGCGGGTCAGCATGGTCGCGTCCGCGCTCAGGACGGGTGGCACGCCTGCCCGCTCCAGCAGGGGCTGCACCCTGGCGAACTTCTGGACATGGCTCTGGGGCTTGCGGACGGCGTCGATGCCGTCCGCGACGAAGTACGCGGCCAGCATCGGGCGCGCGATCAGTCGGGTGACGCTCATGGTTCATTGCTACAGCAGGTTGGCCCCGCCCGCCAGTGTCCTCGGTGAATTCGAGGCCGCGAAACTGCGCGAGGGCGCCGGACGGGCCCGGGCCGGAATGACCGCGCCGCCGGCGGTGTTGAAGCCTGTGTGACGACCAAGCTGTCCCGTGGTGCAACCACCCGCGCGCCCGGGACCCCCGACCGGCTAGGCTCGTGGATGATGGTCGATTCGCGGGATGACGAAGGCGGGGCTCTGGAACTGAGCGCGCAGGATCTGTTCGAAGCACAGGCGTTGCCCTACCTCGACCAGCTCTACGGTGCCGCGCTGCGCATGACCCGCAACCCCGCGGACGCGGAGGACCTGGTCCAGGAGACCTATGCGAAGGCCTTCGCGGCGTTCCACCAGTTCAAGCAGGGCACCAACCTCAAGGCGTGGCTGTACCGCATCCTGACGAACACCTTCATCAACAACTACCGCAAGGCGCAGCGCGAGCCGCACCGGTCCGACGGGGACACGATCGAGGACTGGCAGCTCCACAGCGCCGAGTCCCACAGCTCCACCGGGCTGCGGAGCGCCGAGATGGACGCGCTGGACAGCCTGCCGGACTCCACCGTGAAGGACGCGCTCGCGGCGCTGCCGGACGACTTCCGGATGGTGGTCTACCTCGCGGACGTCGAGGGATTCGCCTACAAGGAGATCGCCGAGATCATGGGGACGCCGGTCGGCACCGTGATGTCGCGCCTGCACCGGGGACGCCGCCAGTTGCGCGAGGCCCTCACGGACTATGCCCGCGAGCTCGGGATCAGGGGGACGCGGTGAGCGACGACTGCGGCTGCGAGGACCTGATCTCCCGCCTCTTCCAGCTGCTCGACGCCGAGCTCGAGGACTCCGAGCGCGCGCGCCTGCAGCGGCACATCGACGCGTGCCCGACCTGCCACGAGGCCGCCGACGCCGAACAGCACCTGCGCCACCTGATCCGCCGGTCGTGCGCGGAGCTTGCACCGGAGACCCTCCGGGCCCGCGTGATCACCCAGATCACCGTGCTGCGAGCCCAGGGGTTCGTCGCGCGCGACGTGCAGTTCTGAACCCGGCCGCCCCTGCCGGTAGCATGGGGTGTCAATCATGAGCCGCTCCTGAACGGGCGGGAAGGAGCATGCAATGAGCAAGCGAGGACGCAAGCGCCAGGGTCGCAAGGGCAACGCCGCCAACCACGGCAAACGCCCCAACGCGTAGGGCGGCCCTTCGGGGCGTGGACGGGCCACCCGACGGGTGGCCCGTTCTCGTTGCTGCGCCTAGTGTCGGGTCATGCGCTGCGCCTGGGTGGAGAGTTTCGACGACCGGGACCCGCTGAGCGGCCTGCGCCTCGGCGAGCTGGACGTCACGCCGCCGGAGGGGTGGGCCCGGGTCGACGTCGTCGCCGTCACGGTCAACCACCACGATGTCTGGTCGTTGCGGGGAATCGGGCTGGGCGCGGACCGGCTGCCCATGATCCTCGGCACCGATGCGGCCGGGATCGCCGACGACGGGCGCGAGGTGGTGGTGCATGCCGTGATCGCGGACCCGGACCTGCCGGACGAGACACTGGACCCGCACCGCACCCTCCTCTCGGAGCGGTTCCACGGCACCTTCGCCGAGCACGTCTGGGTGCCGCGCCGCAACCTCGTCGAGAAGCACCCCGCACTCAGCTTCGAGCAGGCCGCGTGCCTGCCCACCGCCTACCTCACGGCCTGGCGGGGGCTGACGCGCGACTCGGGCCTCCATGCGGGCGACACCGTCCTCGTCCAGGGGGCCACCGGGGGGGTTGCCACGGCCGCCGTGGTCCTCGGCCGTGCGCTCGGACTGGAGATGTGGGTCACCTCCCGCTCCGCGGGAGGCCGGGACTTCGCGCTGGCCGTCGGGGCGTCAGCGGTCTTCGAGCCGGGATCCCGGCTCCCACGGCAGGTGGACGCCGTCATCGAGACGGTGGGGGAGGCCACGTGGTCCCACTCGCTGGCCTGCCTGCGCCCCGGCGGGACGGTGGTCGTGTTCGGCGCCACCACCGGCGCCATGCCGCCCGCCCAGCTGTCCCGAATCTTCTTCCGCTCGCTGCGCGTCATCGGCTCCACCATGGGCACCCGTGACGAGCTGGTCGCCCTCCAGGAGTTCGTGGTGGCGCACGGGGTGTGCCCGGTGATCGGGACCGTGCGCCCCTTCGCCGCCCTCCCCGACGCCGTCGCGGCGCTGGCGTCCGGCCACATGCGAGGGAAGGAGGTCGTCCTCCTGCGCGGCTGACAGCGGACCTACACTGGGACCATGGCAACGAGATCCTGGCTCATCAGCTCCCCCCTGACCGAGACACTGCCGGCCCGCCCGCACCTGCGGGTGCAGTTGGTCGGCGGCAACGTGGAGGTCAGCGGTCACGACGGCGGCGACATCGTGGTGGAGGTCCTCGACATCGCCGGCAACCCGCTCGAGGTGGTCCTCGACGACGCGATGGTCGCGCTCGGCTACCCGTCGATCGGCTGGGAGGGGTGGGTGAAGCGGCTGACGTCGTTCCGCTCCTCCGACGTCTGCCGCGTGAAGGTGCGGGTTCCCCGCGGCACCCGTGTCTCGCTGGCGACCGCCGCGGCCGGCATCGCGGTCTCGGACCTGGGCGCGGACGCCACACTCCACTCCGCGGCGGGCATCATCTACACGACCGGAATCGTGGGCAAGGTGACCGCCCGGACGTTCTCGGGGGCCGTCACGCTCGACCGCCAGGACGGTCCCGTCACGGTGCAGTCCGCCTCCGGCGTGGTCTCCGTCCAGGGCAGCAGCGCGCACGTGGGGATCTCCACCGGTTCCGGCGCCGTGAACCTGCGCTCCAGCTCGCCCACCAGCGCGATCACCGTGTCCACCATCTCGGGGGACCTCGACGTCACGCTCCCGCAGACCGGGCTCGTCCTGACCGCGCGCACCGTGAGCGGCGCCGTCGACGTGGACGGGACGTCACGCCGGACGTCGTCCGGGCCCGCCGTCGTGAGCGTGGACGAGCGCACCGCGCCGAGCGCGTGCTGGCTCACCACGAACACCGTCTCCGGTGCCCTGCGAGTTCACCGCGTGGGCAGCGACTCGATGTAGTCCATGCCCAGGGTGCCGACTCCCTGGTAGAAGAGGCTGCTCGCCCGCAGCGAGACCTCCGCGAGGCACTCAGATGCCCAGAGGCGCAGGTGGGCGTGCGCGAAGCCGGCCAGCGCCCGTGCCGGGCGCGGTGCCGCGTCCGGCAACTGGGCCGCGAAGAGGAGTTCCGTCGCGAGGTGGTCCAGGGGGAGCTCGAACGGGGCTGCGAACCCGGCCGCCTCATAGGTGGCAGCGAGTTCGACGAGGTCGGCCTCCGGGCGGTAGGCGGACTCGCGCGGATCGATCCGGCGCTCCTCGCCCTCGAAGAGCCGGGTGAAGTCGGCTGCGAGGCGTTCTTCGTCCTCCTGGGCGTTCGCGGACTCCCGGAGCAGCGCGAGCCCGCGGCGCGCCTCGGGGCTGGAACGCTCCCACTGGCCCTCGAAGGCGTCGTCGCGGACCTGGCAGAGGGTGGCGGGGTCGGCAGGAGCGGAGAGGAGGGACGAGAGCAGCGCCGCGCGCGCGCAAAGGCCTGCGGTGGCGTGCATTGCGGTCGAGGACATCGTGACTCCCTGCTCTTAAGCCCATGATCACGCAGGGACAGGAGGGTTTCGTGGGCCCAATGACCTAACGAGGACCTGGCGAGCGGTCTTCGTCACGCCTCGGTGGCGCCGAGCCACGCGTGCCAGCCCCCGTGCAGCACGATCCAGGTGAGCAGGCCGTACCCCACCTGGGTTGGGTGGAGGCCGTCGCTGGCGCCGAGGTCTGCGAGCCACTGGCTGTTGGACTGCAGGGGCTCGAAGGTGTCCACGAAGGGGACCGCCCGGCGGTCGCACACGTCGAAGTACGCCTTCGAGAGCGCCCCCAGTGCCCGCCGTTCCGTCTGCAGCGACGGCGGCGGGCCCACCACGAAGGTGGCGATGCCCTCCGTGCGGGCCTCATCGAGCACGTTCGCGAGATTCAGGCGCGAACGCGCGAGCGAGAGCCCGGCGTTCGTGTCGGCGCCCCCGGGGGCGAGCACCATGAACCGGGCCGACTGCGGGTCCCAGCGCCGCCCGGCCTCCTCCCGCCAGCGCGCCGCCAGCGACGTCGTCGTCTCGCCGATCACGGGGAGGCACACCGTGAACAGCGGCTCGGCCGTGGCCGTCCGGACGAGGGCGCGCCCCACCCAGCCGAGATGGCGGGCGTCGCCGTGGCCACCCGCCACTCCGTCACCGAGGACACACAGGGTCTGCGGCACATCAACTCCTTCGGTTTGACACTCCATGGTGCCAAGTCCGGGGACGAGGGCGAAACGCGCGCGCCGCGTTCACTCGAACGCGGCCCACATGAGTTGCTCGTTCTCCTCCTTGTGCCTGGTGCCCGAGCCCGTGGACGGGGACGCGGCCGCCGCGCGCGACACGCGACGCAGGGTCCGCTCGCCGATGAGTTCGGGCAGGTGGTCCGAGACGAATGACCACGGGCCCTGGTTGGCGGGTTCGTCCTGGACCCACACCAGCTCGGCGTCGCCAAACGGGGCGAGGGCGGCCCGCATGGCCGCGCCGTCGAGCGGGTACAGCTGCTCGAGACGGACGATGGCCACCGAGGTGTCCATCAGTTGCGTCCGCCGGGCGGCGAGGTCGTAGTAGATCCTCCCCGAGCAGAGCAGGACGCGGCGAACGTCGCCGAGTTCGCCGACGTTCGGGATGACCGGCTGGAAGCCGCCCGTGGTGAAGTCCTCCACGGCCGAGGCGGCCGCCCGCAGCCGCAGGAGCTGCTTCGGGTTGAACACGACCAGTGGCTTGCGCGGCCGGGCGTACGCCTGGCGCCGCAGCAGGTGGAACTGGTTGGCGGGTGTCGACGGCTGGACGACCACCATGTTCTCCTCGGCGCACATCTGCAGGAAACGCTCGATTCGGGCCGAGGAGTGGTCCGGTCCCTGCCCCTCGTAGCCGTGCGGCAGGAGCATGACGAGCGAGGAGCGCTGGCCCCACTTCTGCTCGGAGGACGAGATGAACTCGTCGATGACGGTCTGGGCGCCGTTGGTGAAGTCGCCGAACTGGGCCTCCCACGCCACGAGGGCGTCGGGGCGCTCCACCGAGTACCCGTACTCGAACGCGAGGGCGGCGTACTCGGAGAGGGCGGAGTCATGGATCCAGAACTTCGCCTGGTCCTCGGTGAGGTATTGCAGCGGCGTCCACTCGGCGCCGGTGACGTGGTCGTGGAAGGTGGCGTGCCGCTGCACGAACGTGCCGCGACGGGAGTCCTGCCCGGCCACCCGCACCGGGACCCCCTCGATGAGGAGCGAGCCGAAGGCGAGCAGCTCGCCGAAGCCCCAGTCGATGCCGCCCTCGCGGCTCATCGACTCGCGCCGCTCGAGGAGCTGCTGCAGCTTGGGGTGGACGTTGAAGCCCTCCGGCGGGCGCACGTGAGCCTTGCCGATGCGCTCGATCACGGCACGGTCAACGGCGGACCGCCAGCCGATCATGACGCCGGCGTCCTCCTGCTGCGCCTCGGGGACCTCGAGTCCCTTCACGTTCTCGAGGGTGGCGGCGGGGGTGGAGCGATGCTCGTCGAAGAAGATCCGCTCCAGCTGCCCGCGGAAGTCGTCCAGCGCGGCCTGCGCCTGGTCCGGGGTGATGTCCCCGCGGCCGACGAGCGCCTCCGAGTAGAGCTGGCGCACCGTGCGCTTCTTCTCGATGAGCGAGTACATCACCGGCTGGGTCATCGATGGGTCGTCGCCCTCGTTGTGGCCGCGGCGGCGGTAGCACACCATGTCGACGACGACGTCCTTGTGGAACTCCTGGCGGAACTCGTAGGCCATCCGCGCCACGCGCGCCACCGCCTCCGGGTCGTCGCCGTTCACGTGGAACACCGGGATCTGGAGGCCCTTGACGATGTCGGTGCAGTACTGGGAGGAGCGGGAGGACGCCGGACCGGTGGTGAAGCCGATCTGGTTGTTCACGACGATATGGATGGTGCCCCCCACCCGGTAGCCGCGCAACTGGGACATGTTCAGCGTTTCCGCCACCACGCCCTGGCCGGCGAACGCCGCGTCCCCGTGGATCAGGAGGGGCAGGACGGTGAAACCTTTCTCGCCGAGGTCGATGCGGTCCTGCTTGGCGCGCGTGACGCCAACCAGGACCCCGTCGACGGCGTCGAGGTGGGACGGGTTCGCGGCGAGGTACACGCGGGTCTCCTCCCCGCCCGGGGAGGTGTAGATCCCCTCGGTGCCGAGGTGGTACTTCACGTCCCCGGAGCCCTGGACCGAGTTCGGGTCCTGGGTACCCTCGAACTCGTTGAAGATCTGCGCGTAGGACTTGCCCGCGATGTTGGCGAGCACGTTAAGCCGGCCCCGGTGCGCCATTCCGATGGTGACCTCGTCCAGGCCGTCGCGGGAGGACTCGGCGAGGATCACGTCCAGCATCGGGATCAGCGATTCGCCGCCCTCGAGGGAGAAACGCTTCTGGCCCACGAACTTGGTCTGGAGGAAGGTCTCGAACGCCTCCGCCTCGTTCAGCTTGTGGAGCACCTGGAGCTGCTCCTCGTTGGAGGCCTTCGTGAACGGCGTCTCGAGCCGATCCTGCATCCAGCGGCGCTGCGCCGGGTCGGCGAGGTGCATGTACTCGATGCCGGTGGTACGGCAGTAGGCGTCCCGCAGTTGGGTGAGGATCTCCCGCAGCGGGAGCGCCCTGCTGCCCGCGAATCCGCCCGTGGGGAAGCGGCGGTCGAGGTCCCAGAGGGTGAGCCCGTGGTTGGTGAAGTCGAGGTCGTGGAACCGGCGGGGGCGGTAGGCGAGCGGATCGGTGTCCGCCTGGAGGTGGCCGCGGGAACGGAACGCGTGGATCATCTCCGCGATCCGGGCGGACTTGCCCAGTTCGTTCTCCTGGTCGAACTCGACGTCCCGCTGCCACCGCACCGGAATGGTGGGCACGCGCAGCGACGTGAAGACCCGCTCGTAGAAGCCGTCCTCGCCAAGGAGCTTGGTGTGGATCACCTTGAGGAACTCGCCCGATGCCGCACCCTGGATGATGCGGTGGTCGTACGTGGACGTGAGGGTGAGCATCTTCGACACCGCGAGGCGCGAGATCGTGTTCACCGAGGAGGCGGCGTACTCCGCGGGGTAGTCCATGGCGCCGACACCGATGATGGTGCCCTGCCCGCGCATGAGGCGGGGGATCGAGTGGACCGTGCCGATGGTCCCGGGGTTCGTGAGGGTGATCGTGGTCCCCTGGAAGTCCTCCACGGTCAGGGCGCCTCTTCGGGCCTTGCGCACCACCTCGTCGTAGGCCGCCCAGAACTGCCCGAAGTCCATGGTGTCCGCCTTCTTGATGGAGGGGACCACCAGCTGGCGGGTGCCGTCGCCCTTCGGCAGGTCGATGGCGAGGCCGATGTTGACGTGTGCCGGCTTCACGACGGCGGGCTTCCCGTCCTCGGTCTCGGCGTAGTTCGCGTTCATGTCGGGGATCTGGCCGAGGGCCTCGACGAGGGCGTACCCGATGAGGTGGGTGAAGGACACCTTGCCGCCGCGGGCGCGCGCGAGGTGCGCGTTCAGCAGGATGCGGTTCTCGATGAGCACCTTCGCGGGGATCTCGCGCACGGACGTCGCCGTGGGGATGGAGAGCGAGTCCTCCATGTTCTTCACGGTGCGGGCACCCACGCCGCGCAGCTTGATGACCTCGTCGCGGGCGGTGTCCTCCCCGGTGGCCGAGGTGGAGATCCCCTGGGCGTACGGCGTGGACGCGGGCTGCGCGACCACCTCGGGCATGGACCCGCCGCGGAACCGCGCGATCTCGGGGGCCGTCTCCCGCGGGTCGAGGTGGACGGAGGCCCGGGGCTCGCGCGTGGCGGGCCGCGCCGGCGGCGTGGACTCCACCTGCGGCGTCGGGCGTGGCGCCAGCGCGGCGGGGGCAGCGGGTGTGGCGGGTGGGGCTGCGGGTGGCGCGGCCACGGCGGGCGGTAACGGCGCGGGCGTGGGTGCCGCGGGCTCCGCGCCGGCGCTTGACGTTTCGGTGTCGTACTTGGCGAAGAACGCCTGCCACTGCGGGTCGACGCTCGACGGGTCCGCGAGGAACTTGTCGTACAACTCCTCGATCAGCCATTCGTTGGCTCCGAAGTCAACGGAGTTCTCGCCGGTTCGCTCGTCCACGGACACTCGTCCCACTCTCCCGATCTGTGAAATTCCCCTCGGACAACCCTAGGCCACGAGTGCCGCCCGTCGCCCTCCGGACGGTGTCACAGCCCACATTCCGGGCCTGTTCCCGGCCCGCCGCGGAGCAACATCAACGCCGGGTCAAGGTGTCCCCAGCGCGAGCCACGCCAACGGTCATGCGGGGCCATGCGTGGGCGCCGCACGACCCGCGCGCGTGCGGGCCCGCCCCGGTCCGGACAGGGGGAGCAGGATACGGAACGTGGCGCCCACGTCGGTGTCCAGGATCGCGATGGTGCCGCCGTGGATCGACACGGCCCAGCGCGCGATCGCCAGCCCGATGCCGGTGCCCCCGGTGGCGGGGGCACCGGGCGGGGTGGCCCGCTGGAAGCGCCCGAACACCCGCTCCCTCTCCTCGGGGGCGATCCCCGGGCCCTTGTCCGAGACATCGATGCGGACGTGGTTCTTCGCGCGCCCCACGTCCACGTGCACGGTGGTGCCGGCGGGCGTGTGCCGTGCGGCGTTGTCCAGGACATTGACCAGCACCTGCATCAGGCGGGCGCCGTCCCCGTTGATCCGCAGGTCCAGCGGCTCTATCCGCGAGGAGAAGTTCACGTCGAGGCCCCGTTGGAGGGTGGCAAGCCGCGTCACCTCCACCGCCTCCTCCACGAGCGCGGCGAGCTCCACCTCCCGGATGTCGAGGCCCGCGACACCGGCGTCCAGCCGGGAGAGGTCGAGCAGGTACTGCAGCAGTTCCGTGAGGTGCTCCGCCTGGCGGACGGCGGCACCCAGGTTCTCGCTGGTCGGGTCCTCGACGCCGTCCTCCATGTTCTCCAGCCGAGCGCGCAGCGCCGCCACCGGGGTGCGCAGCTCGTGGGACACGTTCGCGACGATGTCGCGGTGCAGCTGGTCCACCTCGGCGAGGTCGTGGGCCATGGAGTTGAACGCCTCGGCGAGCTGGCCCACCTCGTCGGAGGTGGTGGCATCCACCCGGATGGTGTAGTCGCCGCGGGCCATGGCCTTCGCGGCGCGGGTGGCCTGCCTGAGCGGGCCGGAGATGTCACTCGAGACCAGGAGGGCGAGCACGAGTGACACGCCGATCGCCACGGGAAGCGCGTAGAACGGGGAGATCCCCTGCGCCGTCGCCCACCACCCGATCAGGGCCGCGAGGCCGGCGGACACCCCCACGACCGCGAGGATCTTGCCCGTGATCGACGTGAGGAGCGACAGGGGGTGGGGGCTCATGCTCAGACGGGGGGCTCGAAGGCGTACCCGACGCCGTGGACGGTGCGCACGACGTCCGCTCCGAGCTTGCGCCGCAGCGCCTTGATGTGCGAGTCCACCGTGCGCGTCCCGGAGGCGTCCACCCAGTTCCACACCTGCTCCAGGAGGGCGTCGCGGGACAGGACCGTGCCCGCGTTGACGGCGAGGCAGACGAGCAGGTCGAACTCGGTGGGCGTGAGGTGGACCTCGGCGCCGTCGCGGCGCACCCGCCGGCCCGCCCGCTCGATCGCGATGTCGCCGAACGTGAGGGGACCCGACTCGGACTCCACGCGGCGTTCCGCCCGCTCGACGCGGCGCAGGAGCGCCTTCAGCCGAGCGACGAGCTCGCGCATGGAGAACGGCTTGGTCATGTAGTCGTCCGCTCCGACGCCCAGGCCGACCAGGATGTCCGTCTCGTCGTCGCGCGCCGTGACCATGAGGACCGGCACCTCGCGCTCCGACTGGATGCGGCGGCAGACCTCGAGCCCGTCGATCCCGGGCAGCATCACGTCGAGTACGACGGCGTCGGGGAGGAAGTCGCGCGCCTCACTGACCGCGTCGAGCCCGTCGTAGGCCTCGCGCACCTCCCAGCCCTCGCTCTCGAGGCGGCGCGCGATCTGGCCGGCGATCTCGCGTTCGTCCTCCACCACCAGTATTCGATAGCTCGTCGCACTCATGCCCCCAAGCCTCCCACAGCGAGCCACGCGGCGACGGCGCGCAGGCGGCCGATCCCCTAGAATTCAGGCACCATGAACGACGAGCTCCGACATACCGAGCCCCGTCTGCCACCTCCGGCGGTGCGCGGGTGATCGACTGGGCGCTGATCGCCCTCGGTGTCCTCCTCACCGCGGGTACGGCGGTGTTCGTGGCCTCCGAGTTCTCCCTGGTCGCGCTGGACCCCGCCGCCGTGGAGCGCCGCATGGCGGCCGGGGACAAGCGCGCCGGCCGGGTGGCGGAGGCGCTGCGGACCCTGTCCACCCAGCTCTCGGGGGCGCAGGTCGGCATCACGCTGACCACCATCCTGCTCGGCTACGTCTCCCAAGGGGCTCTCGCACGCCTCCTTGCCCCGGTGGTCGGCGGCCTCGCCGGCGCGGCGGCGGCCGGGGCGATCGCGGTCACCGTCTCGGTGGTCCTCGTGAACGGCTTCTCGATGCTGTTCGGCGAACTCGTGCCGAAGAACTGGGCGATCTCCGACCCCCTCTCGGCCGCGTTCCGGGTGGCGCCCGCCCAGCGGTTCTTCACCCGCGTGTTCGACCCGGCGATCCGCGTCCTCAACGGCTCGGCCAACCGTGCGCTGCGCCGCATGGGCATCGAGCCGGCGGAGGAGCTCTCCGGTGCGCGCTCGCCCGCGGAGCTCGCCGCCCTCGTCCGCCACTCGGCGCAGGAGGGCACGCTGGACGTCTCCACCGCCACCCTGCTGACGCGGTCGATCGGGCTGGGCGCGCTCACGGCCGTCGACGTGATGACGGACCGTGGCCGCGTCCACAGCCTGCCGCGGACGGCCTCCGCCGCCGACGTCGTCGCCCTCGCCCGCTCCACCGGCCACTCCCGGTTCCCCGTGGTGGGGGAGTCGCTCGACGACGTCGTCGGGCTCGTGAACCTCCGGCGTGCGATCGGGGTGCCCCACGAGCGGCGCGCCGACGTGGCCGTGACGTCGTCGTCCCTCATGGTGGCGGCGCCACGCGTCCCCGAGACGGTCACCCTCGCGCCCCTGCTGGTGCAACTCCGTGACCAGGGGTTCCAGATGGCGGTGGTGGTGGACGAGTACGGCGGCACCAGCGGCATCGTCACGCTGGAGGACGTCGTCGAGGAGCTGGTGGGCGACGTCGCCGACGAGCACGACCGCCGGCGCCCGCGGCCACACGTGGCAACCGGCGGGTCGTGGGTGGTGCCCGGCGGGATGCGGCCGGACGAGCTGGCGGCGAGCGCCCACCTCCACGTGCCCGACGACGGCCCGTACGAGACGCTCGGCGGCCTCGTGATGGACCGCCTCGGCCGCCTCGCGCGGGAGGGCGACGAGGTCACGGTCCGCGACGTCGTGCTGCGTGTGGAGCGCATGGACGGCCGCCGCATCGACCGCCTGCGCGTCTGGCGGCTCGACCGGGGGGAGGAGTGAGCACCGGGGCCGCGCTCGCGGTGTCCGTCCTGCTGCTGGTCGCCAACGCCTTCTTCGTGGGGGCCGAGTTCGCGGTCATGTCGGTGCGCCGCTCCCAGGTCGAGCCGCGCGCGGCGGCCGGCGACCGCCGGGCACGGACGGTGCTGTACGCCCTCGAACACGTCTCGGAGATGCTCGCGACGGCGCAACTGGGTGTCACCGTGTGCTCCACCAGCCTCGGCGCGCTCGCCGAGCCCGCGATCGCCCACCTCGTGCGGGTACCGCTCGAGTCCCTGGGGCTGCCCGGGGAGGCGGCCCACGTGGTGGGCTTCGTCGTCGCCCTCGGCATCGTGGTGTACCTGCACGTGGTGGCGGGCGAGATGATCCCCAAGAACCTGGCGATCTCCGCGCCCGAGAAGGCGGCGCTGGTCTTCGCCCCGCCCCTCGTGGCGCTCTCGCGGGTCCTCAGGCCGGTGATACGGCTGCTGAACGCGCTCGCCAACCTGGTCCTGCGGCTGGTGGGCGTCGAGCCCCGCTCGGAGGTCACGTCGGCGTTCACCGCCGAGGAGGTGGCCTCCATTGTGGAGCTGTCACAGGCCGAGGGCGTACTCGAGGACGATATCGGCCTGCTCTCCGGTGTCCTGGAGTTCTCCACGGAGACATCCGGCAGCGTGATGGTGCCGCTGGCGGAACTGGTGACGGTGGCGGGGGACACCACCCCCGACCGGGTCGAGCGCGAGGTGGCGCGGACGGGCTTCTCGCGCTTCCCCGTGCGGAACGGCGACCAACTCACCGGGTACGTGCACCTCAAGGATGTGCTGTACGCCGAGGGGGACGAACGCCATGAGCCCGTGCCGGTCTGGCGCGTACGCGCCATGGCGACCGTGGGGCCGGCTGACGAGGTCGAGGAGGCGCTCGCGGTGATGCAGCGTTCGGGGGCGCACCTCGCCCGTGTGGTGGAGCCGGGCGGCCGGACCGTCGGGGTGCTCTTCCTCGAGGACATCCTCGAGGAGCTCGTGGGGGAGGTGCGGGACGCCATGCAGCGCGACGACAACCGCCCTGTGGACGGGTGACGTGAGTCCGACCACACTTCCCCTAATGTTGTGGATAAAGCCGGTGCACCCCGTTATCGTTTTGTGATGAAGGCGGTTCCATTTGGAACCCACCGCCGATACTCCACCCTCCGGAGGAATTGCTTGATGTCGTCTGCCGTCGTGCCCACAGAGGTACTCCTGACCCGCCGCGAGATCCGCGCCCTCGAGCGCGAGCGGGTGGTCGGAGTGGCCGCCGAGAGCGTGCCGTCCGAGGTGCCGACGCCCGAGGAGCCCGAGGTTGCGGTGGCACCTGAGCCTGCCGACGAGTTCGACGTGGTCGAGGCCTCCATCTCCCAACTCCCGATGGGCGGCACCCCGAGCCGCGACGTCACCGAGAAGATCTCGGTCACCTACCCCTCCAGGCGCTCGCTCCGCGAGAACTCCCACGGGCGCCCGACCCCGCAGGTGCGCGAGCTCGCCGCCAAGAGCCGCGTCGCGCCGCGCGCGGCGATCCTGACCTCGCTCGGCGTGCTGACAATCGCCGCCCCACTCACGGGTTTCGTGACGTCCACCGCCCCCGCCAGCGCCATCGGTTCGATGATCCCCACCCAGGTGTCCGTCCTCGACGTCGTCGACAGCGCGGCGGCGGCCCGGCAGCTCGAAGGTGCGGTCCCGACCGGCAGCGCGCTGGCCGCGGACCCGACCGCGATGGCACGGGCCGCCGAACTCGCGTCCCGCGCACAGGCCCGGACGGGCGTGTCCGTCTGCGAGCCCGTGACAGGCGCCTCGGGGATGCGCGAGGCGTTCACCGAGCGCGCGAGCGCCGTGTACCGCCCGATGTCCGCGGGCACCTATCGCGACACCTCCCTGTTCGGCCCGCGGTGGGGTTCGGTCCACTACGGCACTGACATGGCGGCGTCCGCCGGAACCTCGATCTTCGCGATCGCCGACGGCGAGGTCATCTGGGCCGGCGGCGGCAAGGAAGGTCGCTCGGGCCAGCTGGTCATCATCCACCACGTCATCGACGGGCAGGACGTCTGGTCCTGGTACGGCCACATGTACACCAGCGGGGTGTACGTCTCGGCCGGTGACAAGGTCACGGCCGGCCAGTTGATCGCCGGCGTGGGCTCCAACGGGAACTCCACCGGGCCGCACCTGCACTTCGAACTCCACACGGGCGAGGAGGGCAACGTCGTCAATCCGCTCACCTGGCTGAAATCCGCGGACGCCGTCTTCCCCGGAACGTGCTGAGCCAGCACCCCTACCTCGAGCTGCCCGCACCGCTGCTGTTCGCGCACCGCGGGGGCGGCCTCGAGGTCGTCGAGAACTCCCGCGCGGCGCTCGAACACACCCGTCACCTCGGGCTCACGTATTTCGAGACCGACGTGCACGCGACCGCCGACGGCGTCGTCGTCCTGCACCACGACCCCGACCTGGACCGGATGACCGACACCTCCGGGCTGATCGCCGACCTGACCTGGGACGAGGTCTCCCGCGCCCGCGACGCCTCCGGCCACGCGCCGGTGCGGCTGGAGGAGGCGCTCGCCGACTACCCGGAACTGCGGTTCAACATCGACGCGAAGGCAGAGGGCGCGCTCGAGCCCCTGGTTTCGCTCGCGCGCCGCAACGTGGCGCGAGTCTGCCTCGCGTCGTTCTCGGACTCCCGGCTCGCACGCATCCGCGCCGCCGCCCCGGAGGTCGCCACCTCCATGGGCCGGCGCGAGATCGCGGCGATGGTGGCCATCTCACGCCTCCCGCTCGGCCGGGCCACCAGCGTTGCGACGTCCCGCCTCCCCGCCGCGACCGCCGCCACCTGCCTGCAGGTCCCCATCCGGCACCGGGGGATACCGGTGGTGACCCGCCGGCTCCTGGACCTCGCCCACGCGCTGGGACTCGGGGTGCACGTCTGGACGGTCGACGACCCGGCCACCATGGTCCGGCTGCTCGACCTCGGCGTCGACGGCCTCGTGACCGACGTGCCGTCCACGGCGTTGCGCGTGCTCGACGAACGGGCGCGCTGACCCTTCGACGGGCACGACCGGCCCGGCTGCGCCACACTGTCCACATGCACACGCCCATGGCCCATTCGTCGGACCCGCGCGGCCGCCGGACGCGGGAGGCGCTCCACCGTGCGCTGCTGGCGATCATGGAGGAGAAGCCGGTCTCGCAGATCACGGTCTCCGAACTGTGCCGCGGGGCCGCCATCCACCGCACCACGTTCTACAAGCACTATTCGGACGTGCCGGACTTCGTGGGGCAGGCGTTCGCCGGGATCGTGGACGACCTCATCGGCGTGCCGCTCAACTCCCGGTTCGGGTACGACGAGACGCCCGGGATCTACCGTGCCGCCGCCGTCCGGGTGTTCACGGCGGTCGTGCGTGACCGCCGTGTCTACCGGCGGCTCCTCGGGCCGGAGGGCGATGTCACCTCCCAGCGGGCGATGCTGAACGGGCTGGTCGCGCGCTTCACCTCGGCCGCGGAGAACTGCCTGCGTTTCACTTCCGCGCCGATCGACCCGCGCATCGGCGGGGCGGCGATCGCCGGCGCCACGATGATGGCGGCAGAGCGCCTCGCGTTCAGCGACACGCGGGATGTGGACGCGGCGGTCGACGCCTGGCTCGACTGCCTCCCGGGCTGGTTCGTGGGCGGGTGGGGCAACCGCCCCGGGGACGCCATGTACTCCGACAGGCGGGCGGCACTGACCTCCTGATCTCTCGGCGGTGCCCTCAGGGACAGCCCGTCCACTCGGTGGTGCCGTCCGCGAACACCTGGTTCTTCCAGATCGGGAGCCGGGCCTTGATCTCGTCCACCAGCCAGCCGCACGCGCCGAACGCCTCCGCGCGGTGGGCCGCGGACACGGCCGCCACCAGGGCCACGTCGCCGATGCCCAGCGAACCCACGCGATGCACGGCACCCACGGCGACGACGCCGTCGAGCTTCGCTGCCTCCGCGACGATGGCGGCGATCACGTCGCCCGCGCTCGGGTGGCCGATGTACTCGATGGCCCGCACGTCCCGGCCGCCGTCGTGGTCGCGCACCACCCCGTGGAAGGTGACGGTGGCGCCGGCCGCGTCAGCGCCGACGTCGAGCCGGAGGGAGTTGATGGAATCGTCGCTGATCCGAGCTGTGGTGGGCACGCGCCCATCCTCCCGGTCACCCGCCCACCGCCGCAACCTCCCGGCGGGGGACACGGCAGCCGGGGGCGGTCACGCGCGGTAGGGTCGGGAAACGACCGAGGAGGCGAGGGTGACACGGCTCGACGACGACCAGCGGGAGCGCTACGCGCGCAACCTCCTGCTGCCCGGGTTCGGGGAGGAGGCCCAGTCCCGGCTGCTCGAGGCGAAGGTCCTCGTGGTGGGCGCCGGGGGACTCGGCTCGCCCGTGCTGCTGTACCTCGCGGCCGCGGGGGTGGGCCACCTCGGGGTCGCGGACGGCGACGCCGTCGAAGCGGCCAACCTGCAGCGGCAGGTGATCCATTCGCGGGGGTCCGTCGGGACGCCGAAGACCGCGTCGGCCGCCGCCCGGCTGCGCGACCTCCAGCCGGACGTCCGGGTGATCGAGCACGGCCGGGTCACCCCCGCCGGAGCGGCGGACCTGTTCGCGCGCCACGACGTGGTGGTGGACTGCACGGACACCTTCGCCTCGAAATACCTGATCGCGGATGCGTGCGCGGCCGTGGGCGTCCCGCTGGTGTGGGGCACCATCGTCGGGATGTCGTTCCAGGTCTCGGTCTTCTGGACCGGCGCGCCCGCACCCCACCCGGCGGTGTCACTGCGCGACCTGCACCCGCTTCCGCCGCCGGCCGGCGCGACGCCGTCCAGCCTCGACGTCGGCGTCCTGGGCGCGGCGTGCGGGCAGGCGGGCTCGGTCATGGCCGCTGAGGCGATCAAGCTCATCACCGGCGTGGGGACGCCGCTCCTGGGCCGCGTCCTCGTGGCGGACGCGGGCGCGGGCCGCTGGGACGTCCTCCCCTTCACCACCCACGCGGAGGAACCATGGCGATCCCGGTAGAGGAGTACCTGGCGCACCTCCTTACGGACGTCGGCGTCCTCGGGGTCGAGGAGGTCGCCGTCACGCGCGCAGGCGGCCGGGTGCTGGCGCAGGACCTGGTGGCGCGGCTCGCCGTGCCACCCTTCGACAATTCCGCGATGGACGGGTTCGCGCTGCGGGCCGGTGACGCGATCGAGGGAATGGTGCCGGTGGTGGGCGACGTGCCCGCCGGGGGCCGGCTGCCCGTCCCGCTCGCAGCGGGCACCGCGGTGCGGATCATGACCGGGGCGCCCGTTCCTGCGGGGGCGGACTGCGTGGTCCCGGTGGAGGACACCGACCAGCCGAGCGGTCCCGCACCGCTGCCCGCGACGATCCGGGTCCGGAGCGCGCCGCGGCCCGGCCAGCACGTCCGCCGCGCCGGCGACGACGTGGCCGTCGGCGACGTCGTGATCGCGGGAGGCACCCGGCTGGGGGCGGCCGCCCTCGCCTCGGCGATCTCCATCGGGTACGGGCGCCTGCCGTGCCACCGCCGGCCGCGCGTCGTCGTGGTGGCCACCGGGTCCGAACTCACGGCCCCGGGCGCCCCGCTCGGCCCCGGGATGATCCCCGACTCGAACTCCACCCTCATCGCTTCGCTGGCGGAGGAGTCGCACTGCGAGGTCGTCGGGGTCCACACCGTGCCCGACGACGTCGGCGAGTTGGCGCGCGTCCTCGCCCGCGCCGCCGCGGAGGCGGACCTGATCGTCTCGAGCGGCGGCGTGTCCGCGGGTGCGTTCGACGTCGTCAAGGAGCTGACCGCGGCGGCGGGGTTCACGTTCGCGCAGGTGGCCATGCAGCCGGGGAAGCCGCAGGGCCACGGTTTCGTGGCGGGACCCGCCGGGCGCCGGACGCCCATGGTGACCCTCCCCGGCAACCCGGTCAGCGTGTTCGTCTCGTTCCACATTTTCGTGCGGCCGGTGCTCGCCGCGATGGAGGGTGAACTCGCGACCCCGGCGTACCTCCGGGCGCGGGCGCTGCGGGGCTGGGCGTCGCCCGCCGGGCGGCGCCAGGTCATCCCGGTTCGGCTCACCCCGCCCGAGTCCCCGGAGGACCCGGTGCCCGGTGCGACACCGACCCACCGCCTCGGCTCGGGGTCGCACCTCGTGGCGTCGCTGCACCGGGCGAACGCCCTGGCGATCATCCCGGAGGACACCACGCGGGTGGCCGCCGGGGACCTGGTCGCCGTCACACTGGTCGGGAGGTTCTGACGATGGCGGACATCACCTTCACCCACCTCGACAGCCGCGGGCACGCGCGCATGGTGGACGTGACAGGGAAGCAGCCCACGGTGCGGTCGGCGACGGCGGTCGGGTCCGTCACCTGCTCCGCGGCGGTGCTCACCGCCCTGCGCGACGGGACCGTGCCGAAGGGGGACGTGCTCGCCGTGGCCCGGATCGCGGGGATCGCCGCCGCCAAGAGGGTGCCCGAACTCCTGCCGCTCGCGCACACGATCGGGGTCCATGGCTGCGAGGTGGACCTGGAGATCCGGGAAGACCGTGTGGCGATCACCGCGACGGTGCGTACCGCGGACCGGACCGGCGTGGAGATGGAGGCCCTCACCGCCGTCACGGTGGCCGCGCTCGCCGTGGTGGACATGGTCAAGGGCGTCGACCGCTCCGCCGCCATCACCGACTGCATGGTCGTCGCGAAGTCGGGGGGCCGGTCCGGCGCCTGGGAGCGGCCGCGTGGCTGAGAAGTTCCGGCTCGACGTCGTCGTGCTCGCCGGCGGTGGCGGGCGCAGGCTCGGTGGCACGTCCAAGGCGGACCTGACCCTGCACGGCCGGCGCCTCCTGGACCACCTCCTGGACGACCTCGCCGCGTGGGCGGATCCGGTGGCCGCGCCCGGGACGATCGTCGTGGTGGCCCCGGCTTCGGTGGCCGTGCCCGCCGGGGTCCTCCGCGTGCTCGAGGACCCGCCGGGCGGCGGACCGGCCGCGGGTATCGCGGCCGCCGTGGGGAGCCTCGGCGCCGGCGACCTCGTGGCGGTGGTCACCTGCGACGCGCCGCGGGCCGTGCGGGCGTTGCCGGAACTCATCGGGAACATCGGTCCCGACGGCGCCGTCGTGAGTACCGTGGCGGGTTTCGACGAGTTCCTGCTCGGGGTCTACCGGTTCGCCGCGCTCCGGCGGCGCGTGGCCGAGGAGGACGGCGCGCGCGACATCTCGGCCCGCCGCCTCCTCGGGGTCCTCGACCTCACCCGGGTGCGGCTTGCGGGCGACTTCGCCCGCGACGTCGACACCTGGGAGGACCTGCGCGCGCTGGAGGAGGGCGTGTAAGTCACGGGTGAATCACGGGTGGACCGGGTGGGTCAGTGGTCCCCGCCGCCGAGTTGCCCGAGGATGTGGGGCACCAGGGGGCCGAAGACGCCGATCGCGTCCCGCACGCCGCCGGGCGATCCGGGGGCGTTGACGACGAGCGCGCCGCGGGCGTCCCGCGAGGTCACCCCGACCAGGCCCCTGGACAATCCGGCCAGCGGGGTCACGGCCAAGCCGGTCGCGCGGATTTGCTCGGCGATCCCCAGCAGTTCGCACTCGAGGAGCGGCGCGGTCGCCTCCGGGGTCACGTCGCGGGGGGTCACCCCCGTCCCGCCGGTGGTGAACACCACCCGCGCGCCCCCTTCGACGGCCGCACTGATCGCGGCGCGGATGGCGTCGATGTCGTCCATGACGACGACGACCTCGGGGACGTCGACCATGTGGGCGGCCAGCAGGTCCCGCGCCAGCGGTCCGGAGCGGTCCTCGCGCGCCCCGGAGGCGCAGCGGTCGGAGACGGTGATGACGGCGCCGCGGACCGGCCCCTCGAGGCGAGAGTGAACCATGGTCCCAACGGTAGCGCGCCTCGACGGAGGCACCCCACGGGACCAAGGTCCCAACGAGCGCCGCGCGCCCGGGCGCGCTGTCCACGCCGGTTCGGGCGGCACCGTGATACGTGATCCGCCTTCAGCACGGAATTTGTACGGTTGGCCCCGTAACAGATCTGCGGTGCAGCGGAGGCGATCACATGGCCGCGTTGGACACCAGCGGGCGGGTACTCACAGGGTGGAATCCCGAGAACGAGGAGACCTGGGACAAGGGGATCGCCTGGAAGACGCTGTGGATCACGACGTTCTCCCTGACGCTCGCCTTCTGCACCTGGTTCCTTGTGTCCGCGATCGCCCCCAGGCTGAATTCTGTCGGCTTTGACCTCGACAAGAACCAGTTGTACTGGTTGGCGGCCCTCCCCGGCCTGGCGGGTGGCCTCATGCGGCTCGGCTACATGTTCCTGCCGCCGATCCTTGGCACCCGCAAGCTCGTCGGGTACACCTCCCTGCTCATGCTGATCCCCATGCTCGGCTGGGTGTGGGCGGTCCGTGACCCCTCCACCCCGGTGTGGGTCCTCATGGTGTTCTCGTTCCTCACCGGCATCGGCGGCGGAGCCTTCTCCGGGTACATGCCCTCCACCGGCTACTTCTTCCCGAAGCGGATGAGTGGCACGGCGCTGGGTACCCAGGCCGGAATCGGCAACTTCGGGGTCTCGCTCATCCAGTTGCTGGGTCCGTGGATCGTGGGCTTCGGGCTGCTCGGCACGGCATTGATCGAGCCGCAGCAGACGACCGAGGGGATCATGCGCCTCCACAACATCCCGCTGCTCTTCGTCCCGTGGACGATCGTCGCCTCGATCCTCGCGTTCACGATGCTGAAGGATGTCCCGATCAAGGCCAACTTCCGGCAGCAGATGGACATCTTCGGGAACAGGAACACCTGGATCCTCACCCTGATCTACCTGATGACCTTCGGGGCGTTCTCCGGGTTCGCCGCCCAGACGGCCCTCCTCATCAACAACACGTTCGGTGCCTCCTCGGTGTTCGCCGAGACGTTGGATCCGGCCACCCTCCCCTCCGGGATCACCTACGCCTTCCTCGGCCCGCTCATCGGGTCGGCGGCTCGCGTCGCCTGGGGTCCATTGTGTGACAGGTTCGGCGGGGCCATCTGGACCCTCATGAGTGGGATCGGGATGACCGCGGCCACCACCGTGGCGGCGCTCCAGCTCCGACCCACCTCTCCCGACTCCTTCCCGATCTTCCTGGGCGCCATGCTGACCATCTTCTTCTTCGCCGGGGTCGGCAACGCCAGCACGTTCAAGCAGATGCCGATGATCATGCCGCCGCGGCAGGCGGGGGGCGTGATCGGGTGGACCGCGGCCCTGGCGGCATTCGGGCCCTTCATCGTCGGCATGGGGCTCGCGGCCGTCGGCGGCCAGCCCTTCTTCTTCGGCTGCGTGGTGTTCTTCGCCATCTGCACCACGCTCGCCTGGATCTTCTACGCCCGCCCGCACGCACCGTTCCCCGGCTGACAAGGAGCACGACCCATGGATCCCAAAGCCTCATACGGGCCGGAAGCAGCCGCAGGCCTTTTCCGCCTCGGAAGTTACCTGCGCCGGGGCACGGCGTCCGAGGACGCCCGGCAACTCTTCCTGAAGGGGGGGCGCCAGGCGGACGCCTTCTACCGGGACCGGTGGTCCTACGACAAGGTGGTGCGCTCCACGCACGGCGTGAACTGCACCGGTTCGTGCTCGTGGAAGGTGTACGTCAAGGACGGCGTGATCACCTGGGAGTCGCAGCAGACGGACTATCCCTCGATCGGGTCCGACATGCCGGAATACGAGCCCCGCGGGTGCCCCCGCGGAGCCGCCTTCGCGTGGTACACGTACTCGCCCACGCGCATCCGGTACCCCCACGTGCGCTCGGTGCTCCTCGACCTCTTCCGTGAGGCACGGGCACGGCTGGGCGACCCGGTGCTGGCCTGGAAGGACGTCGTCGAGGACCCGGTGCGGGCGAAGGCCTACAAGTCCGCCCGCGGCAGGGGCGGCATGGTCCGCGTCGGCTGGCAGGAGGCGGCCGAGATCATCGCCGCCGCCCATGTGTACACGATCAAGCGCTGGGGCCCCGACCGCCTTGCGGGCTTCACGGTGATCCCCGCCATGTCGATGATCTCGTACGGGGCAGGGTCCCGGTTCTACGAGCTGCTCGGCGGCTCGATGCTCTCGTTCTACGACTGGTACGCGGACCTCCCGATGGCCTCGCCGCAGGTCTTCGGTGACCAGACGGACGTCCCCGAATCCGCGGACTGGTACAACGCCGGCTACCTGATCATGTGGGGCTCCAACATCCCGCTGACGCGCACGCCGGACGCGCACTTCATGACGGAGGCGCGGTACCGCGGCCAGAAGGTCGTGGCCGTGTCCCCGGACTACGCGGACAACACCAAGTTCGCCGACGAGTGGCTGCGCATCGCCCCGGGCACCGACGGCGCCCTCGGGATGGCCATGGGCCACGTCATCCTCAGCGAGTTCCATGTGCGCGAGAGGACACCCCGGTTCCTCGAATACATGAAGCGCTACACCGACTCACCGTTCCTCGTGCGGCTCGAGGAGCACGACGGCGCGTTCGTGCCGGGCAAGTTCCTCACCGCCGCCGACCTCGACGGTGACCTCGCGGCGTCGGAAAACGCGGCGTTCCGGCCCCTCGTGCTGGACACGTCCGGTGCCGTGGTGGACCCGGGCGGCACCCTCGCCGACCGCTTCGGCCCCGCCGGCATGGGGAAGTGGAACCTCGACCTCGGAGACCTCGACCCCGCACTCTCGATCGAGGACGCAGGTCGGACCGGGGTGGCGGAGGTGCTCCTCCCGCGCTTCGACCTCCCCGGCTCGGAGACCGCCGCCGGCGAGTCGATCGGCGCGGGCATCGTGCGGCGGGGCGTGCCGACGGCGGTCGTCGGGGGACACCTCGTCACCACCGTGTTCGACCTCCTCCTGGCCAACTACGCCGTGGGTCGCCCGGGGCTTCCGGGCGACTGGCCGACCGGCTACGACGACGCCTCCACGCCCGGGACGCCGGCGTGGCAGGAGGAGCACACCGGCGTGCCCGCGGCGGCCGCCATCCGGATCGGCCGCGAGTTCGCCCAGAACGCCGTCGAGACGAATGGCCGCTCGATGATCGTCATGGGCGCCGGAACCAACCACTTCTACCACTCCGACGAGATCTACCGGACCTTCCTCGCGCTCACCGCCATGACCGGGTGCCAGGGTGTCAACGGCGGCGGCTGGGCGCACTACGTGGGCCAGGAGAAGGTCCGCCCGATCACGGGCTGGTCGCAGTACGCGATGGCCCTGGACTGGCAGCGTCCCGCCCGCCAGATGATCACCGCCGGCTTCTTCTACCTGGCGACCGATCAGTGGCGTTACGACGGCGCGCGGGCGGACCGCGTCGCCTCACCGCTCTCCCAGGGCTCGTTCGACGGGATGACGACGGCGGACGCCGTCGTCGACGCGTCACGCCGCGGCTGGATGCCGTCCTACCCGACCTTCAACCGCAACCCGCTCCTCCTGGGCGCCCAGGCCGCCGAGGCCGGCAAGGCACCCGCCGAGTACGTGGTTGACGAACTCAGGGCCGGCAACCTCGCCTTCGCCTGCGAGGACCCGGACGCGCCGGAGAACTTCCCCCGGGTGCTCGCCTGCTGGCGGACGAACCTGTTCGGCAGTTCCGCGAAGGGGACCGAGTTCTTCATGAAGTACCTTCTCGGGGCGGACAACGCCGTGCGGGCGGAGGAGGTGGACGAGGCCTCCCGGCCGCGGGACATGGTGTGGCGGGACGAGGCGCCGACCGGGAAGCTCGACCTCATGTTCACCGCGGACTTCCGCAACACCTCGACCACGCTCCTGTCCGACGTCGTCCTCCCGGCGGCGACGTGGTACGAGAAGTACGACCTTTCCTCGACGGACATGCACCCGTTCGTCCACACGTTCAACGCGGCGATCGACCCGCCGTGGGAGGCGCGGACCGACTTCCAGATCTTCCAGACACTTTCGGCCCTCGTCTCCGAGATGTCCGCGACCCACCTCGGCACCCAGACGGACGTCGTCGCCGCACCGCTCATGCACGACACGCCCGACGAGCTCGCCACCCCCCACGGCGTCGTCATGCCCTGGGCTGAGACGGAGCTCCGGCCCGGTGTGACGATGCCGAAGCTCATCCCGATCGAGCGCGACTACACCCAGGTCCTGGCGAAGTTCAACACCCTCGGCCCGCTGGTGGACACGCTCGGGATGGCGACGAAGGGGGTGTCCTTCACCCCCGACGAGGAGGTCCGCTTCCTCGCCGCACGCAACGGCGTCGCCGTCGGGGGCCCCGGCAAGGGCCGAGCGCTGCTCGACACCGACCTCAAGGCCGCCGAGATGGTCCTCGCGTTCTCCGGGACCACGAACGGCCGGTTGGCGACCCAGGGCTTCCGGAACCAGGAGAAGCGCACCGGCACCCGGTTGGCCGATCTCTCGGAGGAGCAGGAGGCCACCAGGATCACCCTCGCGGACGTCCAGGCACGCCCGGTCCCCGTGGTGACCTCGCCCGAATGGTCCGGATCGGAACACGGTGGGCGGCGGTACTCGGCGTTCGTCATCAACGTGGAACGCAACAAGCCGTGGCACACCCTCACGGGGCGCCAGCACTTCTACCTCGACCACGACTGGATGCGTGACATGGGGGAGAACCTGCCGATCTACCGGCCGCCGGTCAACCTCACGCAGCTGTACGGGGAGGTGGCGCCCGGCAGCGTCTCGACGAATGCCGCGGGTCAGGCCGAGGTCGCCGTGCGGTACCTCACCCCGCACAACAAGTGGGCGATCCACTCGCAGTACTTCGACAACCTCCACATGCTCTCGCTCTCCCGCGGTGGGCAGGTGATGTGGATGTCCCCGGCCGACGCGGAGAAGGTCGGCGTCCGCGACAACGAGTGGATCGAGGCCTACAACCGCAACGGCGTGGTGGCCGCACGGGCCATCGTGTCCCACCGCATCCCCGAGGGCACCGTTTACATGTACCACGCGCAGGAGCGCACGGTGGGCACGCCCGTGACCGAGACGTCCGGGAAGAGGGGCGGCATCCACAACTCCCTGACCCGCATCCTCGTGAAGCCCTCCCACTTCATCGGGGGGTACGCGCAGCACTCCTACGCCTTCAACTACATCGGACCCACCGGGAACCAACGCGACGAGGTCACCGTGATCCGGCGCCGCAGCCAGGAGGTTGAATTCTGATGAAGGTCATGGCGCAGGTCGCGATGGTCATGAACCTCGACAAGTGCATCGGCTGCCACACCTGTTCGGTCACGTGCAAGCAGGCATGGACCAACCGGGCCGGCACCGAGTACGTCTGGTTCAACAACGTGGAGACGAAACCCGGGGTGGGCTACCCCCGCGGGTACGAGGACCAGGAGAAGTGGCAGGGCGGGTGGGTCCGGACCGCGTCCGGGAAGCTGCGACCGAGGGCCGGCGGGCGCCTCAAGAAGCTCGCGACCATCTTCTCCAACCCGCGCATGCCGCTCATGGAGGACTACTACGAGCCCTGGACGTACGAGTACGACAACCTGCTCGCCGCGCCCAAGGACTCGAAGAATCTGCCCACGGCCCGCCCGCGCTCGCAGATCTCGGGCAAGCCCATGGACACCATCGCGTGGTCGGCCGCCTGGGACGACTCGCTGGGTGGGTCGCCGGAGACGATGCAGCAGGACCCGATCCTGCGGAAGATGAGCGAGAAGGTGACGGCCGAGATCGAGCAGGCCTTCATGTTCTACCTGCCGCGCATCTGCGAGCACTGCCTGAACCCCACCTGCGTGGCCTCGTGCCCGTCCGGGGCGATGTACAAACGGTTCGAGGACGGCATCGTCCTCGTCGACCAGGACAGGTGCCGTGGCTGGCGCATGTGCGTCTCCGGGTGCCCCTACAAGAAGGTCTACTTCAACCACGTCACCGGCAAGGCCGAGAAGTGCACGCTCTGCTACCCCCGGCTCGAGGTGGGGCAGCCGACCGTGTGCTCCGAAACGTGCGTCGGGCGGCTCCGTTACCTCGGTGTGCTGCTCTACGACGCGGACCGCGTCGGCGAGGCGGCCGCCGTGAAGGACGAGCACGACCTCTACACGGCGCAGCGCTCGATCCTGCTCGACCCGCGGGATCCCGACGTGATCCGCGAGGCGAGGCGCAGCGGCGTACCGGCGTCGTGGATCGAGGCGGCCCAGGACTCCCCGATCTGGGACCTGATCCAGACCTTCGAGGTGGCGCTGCCACTTCACCCCGAGTACCGCACCCTCCCGATGGTGTGGTACATCCCGCCGCTCTCACCCGTGGTCGACGCGGTCACCGCGTCCGGCAACGACGGCGAGGACCACAGGATCCTCTACACCGCACTCTCGACGATGCGGATCCCGCTGCAGTACCTGGCCGAACTGTTCACCGCCGGTGACACCCGGCCGGTCGAGCGGTCGCTGCGTCGCCTCGCCGCGATGCGCTCCTACATGCGGGACATCAACCTC
>Ga0209745_1000192_pt1 | contig 35076 bp, 23 predicted proteins | sample BarGraNGADG00312_FD_184495 | JGI IMG/M metagenome (GOLD analysis project Ga0209745, IMG submission 184495) | Arctic peat soil microbial communities from Barrow, Alaska - Barrow Graham LP Ref core NGADG0004-312 (SPAdes) (version 2) | ecosystem: Environmental > Terrestrial > Soil > Wetlands > Peat... | reverse complement strand
AGGCAAGGAAACGGGAAAGGTGGGGGGTTGCTCCATGAACGGTCCTGAGATTCCCGAAGTCGAGACGGTGGCCGGCTCGGGCTCCGCGGTCGAGCGCACCGACCACGCGGCGGCCAGCCCGCGCTTCGATTCGATAGTCGCCGCGTTCATCCCAAGGAGCTGGCGCGAGGGGATCTTCTACGGCGCGTGGTCGACCTCCGAGTTCGTCAAGTGGGGCTACTTCGCCGTCGCCCTGCACGTGCAGGTCCTGGTCGGCATCTTCTACCCGAGCTTCGCCTCCCGGATATCCGGTTCTATCGGGGGGTTCTTCCTCGAGTTCGGGACCTCCGTGGCCATCGCCGCGGCGTTTGCCTATATCATGATCGGCGGACACCAGAGCATGCACGCCCTGGAGGCGGCAAAGACTTACAACCTCGAGAGGACCGTCCAGGAGACCATCGGCGCGAAGTTCGTGGCAAAGCGGCCCGACGGGACGGTGAAGTTCAGGACCGGCACCATCGGTTTCTGGACCGAGCTCGCCAGGATGTTCTTCACCGCGCCCACCGGCAGGTACCCGACGACCATCAGGGAAGGCCTGAACTTCAGGCTGAACGGCACCCCCGCCCTCAACGTCTCCGCCGCCGGACCGCGATTCGACCTCTACATGGCCTACATCTTCGGCATCGCCGGCCTGGTGCTGTTCGGCATCTCGATAGGCCTGGGCCGCGACAGTACCCCGGAGGTCATGGCCTACCTCACCCCGAAGGTGCTGGCCCTCGGCGTCATCGCCTACCTGGGCCGCCACCAGGACGCCAACGCTCTCTACAGGCTCCGTGAGAAGCGCAAGATAGAGGCGAAGCTCGCGGCACAGATAGCCGCGGGCACCGTCACCCAGGCCCCGGGAAGGGCGGAGATCGACGAGCGCGCAAAGGCCAACTACGGCCGGCTGATCGGAGAGGTCCGGAACTACGCTATGTACGGCGGGGACGACCCGCGGTTCAAGGACATGGCGGTCTACCTCCCGGAGGGGGCGCACAACGCCATCCAGGGGGGCAAGCACACCGAGTACATCGACGCCGAAGGCAACAAGGGGAACACAAGTCCTGATCTGGTGGGCCAGGAGAAGTGGATAATCCTGTTCCCGAAGGAGACCGAGGACATCGCCGAGAGGGGCTTTTTCGGGACCCTGAGCGTTCTGCCGCGCCTGCAGAACCAGGTGGTCGCCGAGATACTGTCGCGCGAGGGGGTCTCGGGCGGAGGCCGCGAGAACGAGGGCGGTTGCTCGTTCAACGGGTACGGCGGTGGTGACGAGGCCGCCATCAAGCTGCTGATGGAGGCGGCCGGCAAGGCGGGCGTCGAGTACGGCTACCGCTACGGCGAGAACTTGTTCCTCGGGATCGATAACGCCGCCGACTCCGACGACATGTTCGACTCCGAGGCGCACCTCTATACCTGGCAGGGCCGGAAGATGAGCGGCGACGAGCTCGCCGACCGGTACATCGACCTCTTCTACCAGTGGGGCAACCAGCTCGCCTTCGAGGACCCGTTCGCCGCGGCTCGCCACCAGTGGCAGTTCTGGCAGAAGCTCACCGAGGCCCTCGGGGACCGGATGATAATCATCGGTGACGACAGCCTGGTGACCAACCCGTCGATAGCCTACGACGCCCTCAAGGACGACGTCTGCAACGCGGGCCTGGTCAAGCTGAACCAGGTGGGCACCTTCTCGCAGGCGTGGATGTACATGGAGGTCTTCCACAGCGCCGGCAAGAACACCGTCATGTCGCACCGCTCGACACAGCCGGACACGCTCCCAGACCCGCTCGAGGTGACCGCGACGCTGGCCGCGTCCTACCGCCCCCAGGGGCGCGTGGTGCTGGCCAAGCTGGGCGGCGTGTTCCTCGCCAACAGGGCCGGGCTCTACTACTACATGCAGAAGTCCGCGGAGGACTGGCGGACCGGGGCGTCCATCACCGCCGGCGTCGGCGACGACGTCACCATCACCTCCGTCCTGGCCTACCCCTCCACCCTGGGGGCCGGGAGGTACGGCCTGATGTCCTCGATGCGCCTGTCGAACGGCCTCGAGATCGTCTCGCCCATCCCTGGCGGCCTCTCGCGCGGTGAGAACGAGACCAGGCTGGTCGGGCCCGAGGAGGGCATCCCGATAGTCAGGGAGGTCGTGGACAGGCTCGGCCTCATCGGCAAGCCGCTCGGCGCCATCGGTAACGTGTTCGAGATCGAGCGCATGATAATGGCGATGGACATCGAGCAGGCGAGGAGCAAGGGCGTGCTGCCGGCGTTCTCTGATGACACCTGGGACGCATACGAGGAAGAGGCCGGCTTCAAGCGGATGGTGGGCGGCGACGTAACCCTCACGCTCGGCCAGTTGCTCATCAAGGCAGTGGGGCTGAGGGATGGGCTGCCCCCGTGGCTCGTCTACCGCCAGCACGGCATGAGACTCAACGAGCAGATCGGCATGAGCTTTGAGAACTACCCCGAGGCAAGGAAGCTGTTCTACGAGCCGATATTCACCGGCAAGGTGGGGGAGGGAGCTTTTAACGGCTGAGAGGCCGGGAGGCGGTCAAGCCCTTCAATAAGAGAGCTCGCCCCTGTTCCTCTTCCATTCGGTCGCGCCCAGGGCGACCGCTCCCATGATAAAGCGGCGATAAGTCTCGGGGTCCGCCTCGCGAAGGACCTCGAGGCCGATGAGCCAGTCGGCGACCCTCGCGACGATCTCGTTCTGCAGCCTCTGCATCTCGGCTTCGCTTATCCTCGCGATCGACGGGTCTTCCAGGGCCGGGTTCCACTCGCCCTGCTGGAGCTCCTCGAGGTAGGTGCTGGAGACGCAGGAGAAGACGAGCCCGTTCGCGACGTCCATGTGAGAGGGCTCGGCGGCGGCGGCCCCGGCCATCTCACCGATCGAGACGATCCCGTTGAGGACCTGGGTGAAGTTGCGTGCCATGTGCACGAGCTTGCCCTCTTCGATGCCCGGGTACGCTTCCCTGAACGCGTTCACCACGCGCTGCTCGAGCTCCTCCACACCAAGGCTGTCGTCCTGTTCCAACGTAGACCTCTCGAGTCTCTCGCCTCACCGCTTGACCCAAGAATATTATCCCCCCTGTCCGTGCCCGGCAAGCCGACCCGATACGGCGGGCCCGGCAGGGATGCCGCGCGAGCTATTGAATAATAACGCCAGCCGCCGGCTGCATGACGGCCGCGACACGACTTTGGAAAGCCCGGGAGTATCAGGAGGTCTCAAGTTGGCAGCGATGACCCGTTGCAAGTCTTGTGGGGTGCCCCTCACGGTAGGCCAGGAGCTCTACTGGAACGCGGACGGGACGATAACGCGCCGCCGCGCGCCGGGAGAGCGCATGGTCCTGCTGGACAGCAGCGGCCTCGACCTGCTGTTCGCCCGCGTCGAGAAGCTGCTCGGTGCTCGCGTCAGGGACGTCGTGGTGGCCAGTGAGGCCCGCGCGATCATATCCGAGATCAGGGGCGACAGGAAAAGCCCGCTGAGGTCGCTGGGGCTGCGGTCCAGTCCCGAGCGAGACGTCCGGAAGTTCGCGGAGCGCGGAAGGGCGCTGGGCTACGGCGACCTGCGCGTGACAAAGTTCAACCTCAAGGGAAATTACATGTTCTGCGAGCTCTCCAACCCGTACTCCCTCCTGCTGCTGAGCGGAGACCTCAAGGGCCTGGGCGAGGGCCACCTGAGGGTCTCGGAGAACGTGTCTGTGGAGGAGATCTCGCCCGAGCGTTACTTCGTCAGAAGCTTCGCGGCGCCGTCCAACCCCGAGGAACCGACCGGTCCGCGCCCCCGGGCGCGCCCCAGAAAACCTGGCGACATAGAGTACGACAGGTGCCCGGTCTGCGAGGTGCCCAGGGAGATATCGGGACTCAAGTGGGACCTGGAGACCGGGACGATATCGTCACCCGCACACGGGCTGCGGATGGTGATCCTGGACCCGCACCGGCTGGATGCGATCTTCCGGGAGCTCGAGTCGAGGTTCGGCATCGCGGTGCCTTTCGCGCTCGTCGAGGCGCAGCGCGGCTACGCCACCGACCGGTTGAGCCCCTGGCTTGAGCTCGCCGGCCGCGAGGGCCTTGCGCGCTGGATCTCGATGCAGGGCCTCGGCAATCTCACGAGCATCGATGGCAACGGGCAAGGCTTCGAGGCCCGCGTGGAGAACCCCGAGCTGCCGCACCTGCTGGTCGGCACGCTCCTGGGTCTCTACGAGTACGCGAAGGGGGAAAAGGCTTTCGCCGAGTGGTTCCTCACCGAGAGCCATGACCTGGCGCTCTCGGTGACCAGGCCTGCTGCGTGATACCTCGCGGCGGTCCGGCCCGCCCGGTGAGGTCTAGCTGCCCAGCTTGCTCTTCTGGAAAAAATCGTCGGCCTGTTTCTGCGCCGCGCGGCACTCCTCGAGCTTGGACGAAGACTCCTTGACGAGGCCTGTTATCTCGCTCGCGGTCTTGTCCAGCTCCGCCTGGGGCCTCCCGAACGCGATCTGCTCGACCAGGCCTTCGTAAGATTTGAAAACGGGCGCCAGGTAAGCGGTGACGTATTCCGAATAGCAGTCAACGGAGTTCACCTTGAGCTTGACGTACTCCTTGATGGCGTCCTCGACGTTGAGTTTGTCGATCTTCCTGAGGTCGAGCCTCCAGGCCGCAAGGGCCGCCTTGAAAGCGGTGACATCGTCCTCGCGGGCCTTGAGGAGCTGACGGGCGCTCTCGATCTGGGCCGCGCTCCGGGGTGCTGTGAAAACGGTCTGCCAGTCGGCCGGGAACGCCTTGAACCGGGCCATGATAGCCTCGGCCTCCTCCTGGTGTTTCGTCGCCTGGCCGAGGTCCTTGCTGGCCTCTTCCGTTTGCAGCCCGCAGCCGGCCACCAGCGCTGCCACGCAAATGATAACGGTCAGCGCCAGCAGGCACGCGGCCCATTTGTCAGCCCAGCTTTTTCTCTCGGTAGTACTCGTTCGCATCATCCTGGAGAGCCTTCGCCTTCAAGGCGATGTCCCGCTCCCGGGCCTCGAGTTCGGCGATCTTCTTCTCGAATTGTACCAGCTTGTCGAGAGTCGCCCCCGCCGCGACCTGGCGAAGTACCTGCGCGCGCAGGTCGAGCTCCTCGATCTCAGCGCCCACCAGGCTCCGCTGTTGGGCCAGCGCATCGAGCTTCATGCCGCTGTAAGAGTCGAGCTCCTTGCTCGAGTGGAGCAATCGCACCTCTTCAAACAGCTTCTGCATCTGCTCGATGTCCGCCAGTCCCTGCTCTTCGCTGTGCCTGGACGACAGCAGCAGCGCCTCGGCCTTCTTTGCTGTGTCGGCCGCGGGCTGCTGCTCGCTCGACAGCAGGTCGATGAATTCCTTCTTCGCGTCGCCAGCCGCGTGGATCTCGCGGGTGGACTTCCTCGCGATTGAGTCTATCTGATCGAGCAGCTCGCGCGCCTGGGGGCTCACCCTGGCCGGAGCGCAACCGGCGACGGCGCAGAGAGCGATGAACATAAGGGTGAGAGCGGCCACTGCCGCGGGCCGCCTAGCCACGGTCACCGGTGGCCTCGTCCACGAGGTCCAGCGCCACCTGGGCGGCCTGCTCGGCCGTCACCTCCGCCTCCCGCTCTTCTCCCGTCGCGAAATCGGATAGCACGTAGTCGGCCGCGTCGACCCCTTCGGGCGGACGGCCGACGCCTATCCTGACCCTGTAGAAGTCCCTGTCCCGGAGAGCCTTGACAATCGACTCAAGCCCCCTGTGACCGGCTGTCCCGCCGCCTTTCTTTGGCCTCACGGCTCCCGCCGGGATGTCGATGTCGTCGTGAAGGACGATCATCTTGCCGGTGTCGATCTGGTAATGCTTAGCGACGGGAGACACCGCCCTGCCGCTATCGTTCATGAAAGTCATCGGTTTGAGTATCAGGAGGGATGTTCCGCGGCTGCGCGCAAAGAAGAGATGGCCTTCGGGCCACTTGCCCTCGGAGATCACGTCGACTTTGCGGAGCAGGGCATCGGCGCTCATGAAGCCCGCGTTGTGGCGATTCCCGGAGTACCCACGGCCCGGGTTCCCGAGCCCCACGACAAGCGCCGCGGCCTCGCCGGGTCTGGCGTCGTAAAGGTCGGGGTACTTTCGTTTCCTCTTGAACACGGCCGTGGGATCAGCCCTCTTCGGCGCCCTCGGGGGCCGCGGCCCCCTCGCCGGGAGCGGCCGCCTCTGCCTCGGCCGCCGCCTCTGCCGCGACCTCTTCCTCGGTCTTCTCGAGCAGGCGCGGGGCGAGTATCGTGAATATGACGTCTTCCGGGTCGGCGAGGACCACTACGCCGTCCTGCGGGATTATGTCGGCCACGGTGAGGTGCTCCCCGATCTCAAGCCCCGTGATGTCCGCCAGCATCCTCTCGGGCATCTCGCCCGGCAGCGACTCGACCTCGATCTCCGACAGGATGTGCTGGAGTGTTCCGCCGGACTTCAAGCCCACGGACTCCTCCTCCCCTACGACCGCGACCGGGACCCTGGTCTTGATCTTGTCCTCACGCGCGACTTTCATGAAATCCACGTGGAGGAGCTTCTCTTTGAAGGGGTGCCTCTGGATCTCCTTTATCATCACGAGGTGGTTCTCTTTTTCTTTTCCATCGGCCAGCACCATGTCGATCAGCACGCGCGAGCCTGCGGACCCGTGGAGGATCTCCCCGAGGTCTTCCTTCTTGACCTTGATCGCGCGGGGCGCGCTGCCCGACCCGTACAGGATCGCGGGTATCTCCCCGGCCTCTCTCATCCTTCTCGCGGGTCCCTTGCCGCTCTCGGTGCGGGTCTCCGCCTTCAGCTTGATCTCCAACTGACTCACTCCGCTTTCAGGGCTGGTTGTCCCCGCCCACTATCTCGCTGACAGACTCGTCCTTGAACACTGCCATTATCGTGTTTGCCAATAGCGGCGCTATCGACAGTACGGTTATTTTACCAATCTTCTTGTCCGGGGGCACCGGCAGGCTGTTCGTGACCACCAGCTCCCTGATCTCGGAGCTGTCGATCCTCTCGACAGCCGAGCCCGAGAGTATGGGGTGGGTCGCACATGCGTAGATCTCGACAGCGCCTTCCTTCTTCAGGGCCGACGCGGCCTCGACCATGGTGCCGGCGGTATCGATCATGTCGTCGATGAGGATGGCGGTCTTTCCCTTGACCTCGCCGATGACGTGCAGCACCTCGGCCACGTTCTTGTCGGGCCTCCTCTTGTGGAGTATCGCCAGGGGCACGTGCAGGCGGTTGGAGAGCTTGTTGGCGACCTTGACCCGACCCGCGTCCGGCGACACGACCACCGCGTCGGGGAGGTTCTTCTGGGCGATGAAGCCGGTCAGGAGCGGCAGCGCGGTCACGTGGTCGACCGGGAAGTCGAAAAAGCCCTGGATCTGCCCGGCGTGGAGGTCCACCGACAGGACGCGGTTGGCGCCCGCGGCCGTTATCACGTCCGCAACCAGGTGAGCGCTGATTGGCTCGCGTGGCAGCGTTTTCTTGTCCTGGCGCGAGTAGCCGTAGTAGGGCATCACCGCCGTTATCCTCCTGACCGATGCGCGTTTGAGCGCGTCGATCATCAGGAGCATCTCCATGATGCTGTCGTTGACCGGCTCCGCGCAGGTCTGCATGACGAACGCGTCGACGCCCCTCACGCTCTCGGGGAACTGCACGTATATCTCCCCGTTCGAGAAACGCGAGATGTCCACCCGGCCTAGGTTGACGCCAAGAGCGGTCGCAACCTCTTCACCCAGTTTCGGGTGCGCCGTCCCCGTGAAAACCATGAGCCTCTTGCGGCTGACCTCTATCAAACCGGCACCTCCATTGATCCCGCTGTCGTCGACCACTTCCGGCCTTCCCGCCGGCTATTGCCTGCCTTTTCTCGTCCGCCTGGCGGCTATCCTGTCTTTCCAGCCCGGCACCGTCTTCTGCTCGCATCTCTCTATGGCGAGGCTCCCGTCGGGCACGTCCTCGTAGATCGCGGACCCCGCCCCGGTGGTCGCGTCCTCGCCGACGCGGACGGGAGCGATGAGCATGGTGTCGCTCCCAAGGAACGCCCTGTCGCCGATGACGGTCTGGTGCTTCTCGTGTCCGTCATAGTTGCAGGTTATGCTCCCGGCGCCGATGTTCACCCCTTCCCCTATGACCGCGTCTCCCATGTAGCTGAGGTGCGGCACCTTGCTGCCCTCTCCTACCACGGTGTTCTTGGTCTCGACGAAGCTGCCGACCTTCGAGGCGCGGCTCAGTCGAGTGCCCGGCCTCATCCGCGAGTACGGGCCGACCGCCACGTCCTCGGCGACCTCGCAGCCGTCGAGCCACGAGAACTCTATCCGGCAGCCGTCCGCCACGGTCGAATCGTTGATGCTCGTGCACGGCCCGACCGTGCAACCGGCTCCTATCCGCGACCGGCCCGTGACGAACACGAGTGGCATTATAACCGTATCCCGCCCGACCTCGACACCGTGGTCGATGTACGTCCTGTCCGGGTCGACCATGGTCACGCCTTCCAGCATCAGCGCGGAGTTGACCTGCCGCCGGATGACGGCGGCCGCCTCCGCGAGCTGCCTCCTGTCGTTGACCCCCAGCGCCTGTTCGGCAGGGCAGGGAACGGCGCACACCCTCCGGCCGCTGCCGGCGAACTGCTCGACGACGTCCGTCAGGTAGAACTCGCCCTGCGCGTTTTGCGTGGTCAATCCACCCATGGCGGGCTCGAGGGCCGAGCGCTCGAACGCGTACGTGCAGGCGTTCACCTCGGTGATGGACCGCTCGGTTTCGGACGCATCGGCCTCCTCGACGATGCGCTCGACCAGCCCTTCCGCGCCGCGGGCCACGCGCCCGTATCCGGTGGGGTCCTCCAGTACCGTGGTCAGCATGGAAGCCGCGGCCGCTTCCGCCCGCCTCGCGTCGACCAGGCGCGCGAGGGTGTCGGCGGTCACGAGCGGGGTGTCACCCGGGAGCACCAGGATCTCGTCGAATCGCTGTTCGAGGGTGGCCAGAGCGACCTTGACGGCGTCGCCCGTGCCCAGCGGCTCCGGCTGCTCGACGAACGAGGCGCCCGGGCCGCACTCGTCTATCACCGCGTCCGCGCCGGGGCCGACCACGACAACCACCCTGCCCGGCCCTATCGCGGCGACCTCCTCGAGCACGAAGCCGATGAGAGGCCTGCCGCAGATGCGGTGGAGCACCTTCGGCAGCTCCGATCTCATCCTCTTGCCTTTGCCCGCGGCCAGCACCACGACCGCAAGAGACGAATAGTCCAAGACATCACCTTTCGGGTGTCCAATAATTCATACGTCCGCCGATGCCCTATAAATACTACCAGTGATTGGCGCTGAAATGGGGGCGGCCCGAACCCGTACGGGCTTTCGCTTGGTTAGCTGGGGTGGCAGGATTCGAACCTGCGATCGCGGCGCCAAAGGCCGCTGCCTTACCACTTGGCCACACCCCATCGAGCGAGCCGTCGTCTCAGACCAGCAGCTCGGCGCCTTTGGTCGCGAGACTGGTTATGATCGTGATCGGCGCTTCCTGCTCCAACTCCCATGCCACTTCGGCGGCCTCCTCGAGCCCTTCGACCAGCGCGAAGACGGTAGGCCCGCTGCCGGTCATCATCGCGCACGACGCGCCGCCATGCAGCGCGGTATCACGGTATACCCCGACGCGCTGGGGCGACAGGGCCGCCGGTTCCAGGCTGTTGCGGAGGTTGGCGCAGATGGCGCAGAAATCGTGTTCTCTTATGCCCGCCAGCATCCCCTCGAGCGCGGCGTCCAGCTCGCCAGCGTCGGGCACATCCCCGGGAGCCAGCGCGTCGAAGCGGCTGTAGACCTCGGACGTCGAGGCCTCCTCCTCGGGCGAGGCCAGCACCACCCGGTAAGGGGGAAGGGGCTCGAGCGTCTCGACCAGCTCACCGCGCCCCCGCACCAGCGCCGTGCCCCCGACCACGCAGAAAGGCACGTCGGAGCCTATCCGGGACGCCATCTCCACCATCGCCCCCTGCGCGAGCTCGAGCTCCCAGATGTGGTTCATCGCGAGGATCGCGGCAGCCGCGTCCGCGCTTCCGCCTGCCAGGCCGGCGCCGATAGGGATACGCTTGTTGATGAAGACCTCGATGCCGCCGTCGGTCAGGACGCCGGTCTCGGCAGCGAACGTCTCGACCGCGCGCCAGACTATGTTGTCCTCCCCCGTGGGAAGCGCACTTTCGCTGCACCGGATCGAGATCCGCCCACGGGAGCCGTCCGTCCGTCGGAAGTAGAGCTCGTCGGAAAGCTCGAGCGTCTGCATGACGGAGCATATCTCGTGATACCCGTCCCCCCGCGGCGGGCCGACCTTGAGGAACAGGTTCAGCTTGGCCCTCGCGATGGTCTTGGCTCCCAGCAATGTGACCTCCGGGCCAAAGCCCTCAGACGGCGTACTTCTCGATGATCTTCGCGGCGCAGTTCATCCCCGAGAGGGCCGCGCTGTTGAGGGCAAGTCCGCGACCCCTGTACGTGTCGCCCGCGAAGTAGAGGCCCTCGACGCCGGGCGCCACCACGTCGGGCTTGAACATCCCGACCTGTCCGGGCTTGCGCGCGAGCCCGTCGCATCCGATGCACTTGTAAGTGAACTTCCACTCGACCTTGTCATCGATGCCCGGGAACATCTCCTGGATATCGACCCACATCAGGGCCAACAGCCGTTCGACCTCGAACTTGTCGAACACCTGGTCGACCTCGACCACACAGTCGGTCTGCATGAGCGATTTGCCGGCGGGCGCGACGCCAGGGTCGAACGCGGAGGGAACGAACGCCTGGAACGGCATGCCTGTGTTGTCCAGGCATATCGCCGAGAGGAACCTTTTCTTGTCGAAGACCGGCTCCTTCAGCCCGATCGTGTAACCGATGAGGCCTGTGGTCTCCAGCTTCAGGTCCTCGTATCGCTTTGTCCACCACTCCGGCATCATCGAGGTGGAGGGGTCGAGGTCCAGCACCTCGCCCAGGCTCCAGAGCGGCAGAGCGCACACCACGACGGGGGCCTCGACGATGCTGGCGTCGTCCATGTAGAACCAGCCGGGGTAGGGAGACAGGCTCTTCTTCTTCAGCGCCACTCCGCGCGGCTCCCGCCCGTAGAACAGCACCGAGTCGACCTCGGTGGAAAGCATGAGTTTGCCGCCCGCTTCCTCGAAAGCCTCGCGAATGGGGTCGATTATGCCCATCATCCCGCCGACCGGGTAAGCCGCCGTCAGGACGTTCCTCTTCTTGCGGAGGTTGTCCCTGGTTATATACAGTATCTCGCCCGCGGACATCTCCAGCGGGTCGGGGACGGTGGTCATTATCATCCCGTTGACCACCATCAGTTCCCTGGCAACATCCGAGTCGGTGTTGGCCTCGAGCCATTCCTGCCAACTGGTAAGGTCGTAGGACTGCAGCTCCTCGTCGGACATCCTGGCGATGGACTTCATGAGGCCTTTTATGGCTTCGATGTCCTCCGTCGAGACCACCACCATCTCCTCGAGCGTGTTCCACTTCCCGCCGCGGTATAGCTCGACCGTCTCGCTGAAGCCGGCCCACTCGAGCTGCTTGCCGACCGCCCTCACCAGCTCGTCGCTCGATGAGGCGTCGCCAAGCTCCGCCATGTGGAGCCCGATATCGACCCGCCACCCGCCCGGCAGGTCGAAGCTCTGCATCCGCCCCCCGGGCTGTGGGTCCTTTTCGACGCAAAGGGTCTTCATCCCGGCGCGCTGGAGCAGGGCCGAGACCCCGAGTCCCGCTATTCCCGCACCGATCACTATCGCATCGTACTTTTCCGCCACTCCTCTACCTCCCATGAAGCACCAGGTCTTGTGGTTCGAGCGGTCGGCCGGCCACGTCCGAAGAGTCGCGCATCGTGCGCCGCAGGCGCCCGGCCGTGCCGCTTGAGGCCGTGAAACAACGGCTAGCAGATTAGGTTATCGGCTTTGAGGGGCAAGTTCAAGGATTCGGCGAAGAGGCTAGACGAGGTTGCTGTCGGCGTCGAATTCCATCTCCCGGGCCTCGGCGTCGACCTCGATGCCCTCGATGCCAAGGAGCTCCCCGGCCAGCGCCGTGGACACCTGGAACTCCTGCAGGCTCGCTGTGCTGGTTATGCGGACGACCTTCACGTCCGACCCCGGGATGCCCCCCAGGCTCTCCAGCGCGACGGCGACGGCGTCCCTCTCGGTCGGGACCATGACGGGGATCCTCGCGCGATGGAGCGCTCCGGAAGTGACCACGTTCCTGTAGGTGACCCACCTGTCGATTGAACGGACGAGCTTCTCGGTGGTGACGTCGGCGTGTCCGATTCCCGTGGCGTTGCCCGCCGACCCGCTGCTCAGCCTCAGCACCATCAGTCTTGCAGCCTCGAAGGGAGGCTCTCCCTCGCCCAGGTCCTTGCCCCTGCCGGTGACCAGCGGGTCCATCCCGGTGCCGGAGATGTCCTTCCCCATCTCGTCGACGATCAGCAGGTCCGCGTACTGGACCGGGATGCACGGGTGCATAGAAGCGGCAAGCTCCAGGAGCGCGGGCTCGCGCCGCCGGATGATGTCACGCGGCAGCACCTCGAGCCTTGAAAGGCGCTTGTTGCCGTCTTCGACCATCGCGACCCCCAGGGCGACGGGCGCCGCCTCGAGGACCACGTCGGCGATCTCCCCTATCAGGTGCCCGGCTCCGAAGCCACGCCTGTGCAGGGAGCGGGCACCGGTGCGGTTGCCCAACCCGGCGGCCATCATCTTGGCCAGACCGCTCTCCACGGGCCCGGAGAAGGCGGTATGGGGAGCGACCCTGTTGATGACGACGATGGCATCCGCCTCGAGCGCAAGGGCGTCGGTGAAGACCACGGCGCCGTCGGGGGTCTTTCCGAGGCTCACGGTCTCCGTGCCGGACCGGACCGGCACGCCGACAGACTCCTCCGTCACTCCCAGGCTCGCAAGCATCCTCACCTGGCCCTCTGGCGTGCCCCCGCCGTGTGACCCCATGGCGGGCACCAGGTAAGGCCTGCAACCGGCTTCCTTCAGCCGCGCCACCAGCTCCGTCAGGACAGGGACCAGGCAGTCTATCCTTCTGCTGCCGACGGCGACAGCCACCTTCTCTCGCCCGGTGAAGATGCGGTCGAAGCCCGAACGCAATAGCCCGCTCTCGAGCTCGCCGACCGGGTCCTCGAGCGGCGCGCTTGCGAGGCGCTGCCGCACCTTCAGCATGTGAGGAAAATCCATTCACGCCCTCACGATCGTTTTCGTATGACAGCTCGTGCCACGGGATAACTATATTTCAACCCCGCTCTCGTTCAAGGACTTTCGTCAACGTGCACGGGGAGTCGCGGCCAATCCATTTCGCGCCACGGCACTGGCATTCGAGGACTCATCGCTGCGGATGCATAAATCTTATTAGGCGGCGCGAAGCCGCGCGGTGCGGCGAACGGAGGAACGAGAGATTGCAGAAAACCGACGGGGGCCTGCCCTCGGCAAAGGACACCTGCTGGCCCGACGACCCCGAGGCGTACCGTTACAACCCGAGGCTCCACTCCGCCCGGTCGACCGACTCATACCTGTTCAACCAACTGATACCGTATATCGGCAACAAGCGGAAATTGCTCCCGCTGATATACGGCGCCATCGCATCGACCGGGGTGCGAGGCGGCACTTTCCTGGACGCCTTCAGCGGCAGCGGCGTCGTGTCGAGGCTGGCGAAACTGCTCGGCTTCAGGGTCGTCTCCAACGACTGGGAGCCCTACAGCTTGAACATCAACCGCTCTTTCGTCGGGTGCAACAGGCCTCCAGCGTTCAAGCGTCTGGGCGGCGCCCAGCGGGCCTTCGCCCTGCTCGATGGACTCGAGCCTGTCGACGGCTACGTGGCCCGCCACTTCTGTCCGGCGGACGACTCGGACCCGCGCCCGGCGCGCGAGAGGATGTTCTTCACCCGGGCCAACGGAGCCAGGATCGACGCGGCCAGGGATGCCATCGAGGCCTGGGCGGCCGACGGGCTGATAAACGACGCCGAGAGGTCGTTCCTGCTCGGGCCGCTGCTCTACTCGGTCTCGTATGTGAGCAACACCTCCGGGGTGTTCAAGGCCTACCACAACGGCTGGGGCGGCGCCACGGGGACGGCCCTCTACCGCATACTCAGCCGCATGGAGACCACCCCGCCGGTGCTTTTCGACAACGGCATGGAGAACATCGTGCTGTGCGAGGACGCGCATTCGGTGGTGGCCGCGGTGGACGCCGACATCACCTACATAGACCCGCCTTACAACCAGCACCAGTACGGGTCGAACTACCACCTGCTGAACACGGTGGCGGTCTGGGACAAGCCGGCGCTGAACCCCAGCGTGCTCGTCGGCGGCCGCACGCACAACAAGTCCGCGATAAGGAGGGACTGGCGGGCCAGCAGGCGCTCGCGCTTCTGCACGCGAGGCGCGGCCGAGGAAGAGATGGGGCGTGTCCTCGAGGAGTCCCGGTCTGGATACGTCCTCATCAGTTACAGCACAGATGGGATCATCCCGGCGGAGAGCCTCATCAGGCTTGCCGCGGGGTTCGGCGAGGTAGAGCTTCTGACCGCGAGGTACAAGCGCTACCGGGTGAGCTCGCAGAGGTACAGCGAGAAACCCATGACCGTCGAGTTCGTGGTTGTGCTGCGCCGCACCGGCAGGCGCTGCGAACCGGGCGCCGCCCTGCGTCGGCTCAGGGCGGAGAGCCTCCTGGATTGAGCCGGGTCGCCGCGGTAGCCACGCGTCCGTGGTCGAGTCAGGGGTAGACCACCGCTTCGTTGAGCGAGTACAGCCGCGCGAGGTCGTCAGCCTCGAGCTCGAAGTTGAAGACCTGTGCATTCTCGACTATCCGCGGGCCGGGTTCACAAGAGGTCGGCGCCGGTACGACTTGGTCGATGAGTCTGCAAGAGAAACGCAAGCGACGGTGGTCGAGGACCCCGTCGTTACGCTGGCGATACGCAAGCATGCTTCGACGAGGGGGGATCGCGGAATGGGCGATGACACGGTTACGGCCGAGCGGCGCGGTGGCGTCCTGCTGATCGGGATCGACATTGCCGAGAGAGCCAACGCGTTGGACCCTCGGGCGTATGCCGGTCTCGCCGCCGCGTTCGGCGAACTGCGGAGTGCGGGCGAGCTGAGCTGCGGCGTGCTGTTCGCGAGCGGCCGGGATTTTTCCTCCGGCCTGGACGTCGCCGCCTGGACCGGGGCTTTCCGGCTCCCGGAGGGCTCCGTGGACCCGCTCGAGGCTGATGAGGCCCAGCGCGTCTCAAAACCTGTGATCATCGCCGTCCAGGGTCGCTGCCTGGCTGTCGGGTTCGAGCTCCTGCTCGCGGCCGACGTGAGGGTGGCAGCTCCCGACGCGGTCTTCGCGTTCCTGCGCGGCCAGGATTTCTACCCCGGCGGCCCGAGCCTCCGGCTCCCGATGGAGGTGGGGTGGGAAATCGCGAACCGCTTCATCGAAGGGGCGGAGATGACCGCGGACGAGGGCTACTCTCTCGGGCTCATCAACGAGGTCACGCGTCCGGGCGCCCACCTCGAACGGGCTCTCGTCATCGCGGACGCCATCGCGCGTGAAGACCCGGAGGCCGTGAGGTCGCGGCTCATTGAGCTGAGGAAGGCCCGCGGCGGCGGCCTCAAGCGCAGGCTAACGACCAGTTTCATGAGAGAGGACCCGGTCTGACCGGGCTTCGTCCGCTCTCGGGTATTCAGTAACCCATCTCCGTGAGCATCTTGAGGATGTCCGGCAGGCTCTCGAGAGGCACCAGTGGCTTGATCTTGATGTCGGCCAGGTCACTGGTGATACGCAGGCATGATTCGACGACGGGGGTCGTTGCGCCAACAAAGAAACACGAGCAAAGGTGGTCGGGGTCCCCACCGTTAGTTTAAGGCTGATATGAACATCGTTCGACGGTGGGGGTAATGGTGGGCCTAGCTGGACTCGAACCAGCGACCTCGCCCTTATCAGGGGCGCGCTCTAGCCTACTGAGCTATAGGCCCGAAGTAAACGTAAGTTACCACTATCATCGCGGACATTCAACAATCGCTCTCCGGCCCCGTCTGGCGCAGAGGAGCGTCTCTCTAGCCCTTCAAAACGGCGATGGGCCGCATCATGGCGACCTTGCGCGACAGCCCGGCTCCTTCGCAGACGTCGACCACGCGCGAGACGTCCTTGTATGCCTCGGGGGCCTCCTCGGCAAGCTGGGATATCTTGCCCGCGTCCACGATTATCCCCTGGGACTCGAGCCTGTTCATGAGCTCGTCGCCGCGTATCGTCTTTCTCGCCTTCGACCGGCTCATCGTCCGGCCCGCGCCGTGGCAGGTGGAGCCGAAGCTCTCCGACATGGCCGTCTCGGTCCCCACCAGGACGTAGGAGTGCGTTCCCATGTCGCCCGGGATCAGCACCGGCTGTCCCACGTCCCTGTACACCGGCGGTACGTCGGCGTGCCCTGCGGGAAACGATGCCGTCGCTCCCTTCCGGTGCACGCACAACCGCATCTGTTTGCCCTCCACCTGGTGCGTCTCCATCCTGGCCACGTTGTGCGAGAGGTCGAACAGCAGGTCCATCCCGAGCCTTCTCTCGGCCGAGGAGAAGTGGCGCTCGAAGGAATGCCTCACCCAGTGCATGAGCGCCTGCCGGTTGGAGACGGCGTAGTTGCACGCGCATGCCATCGCGGCCAGGTAGTCCGACGCCTCGGCCGAATCCAGCGGGGCGCACGCGAGCTGCCTGTCGGGAAGGACTATCCCGGAACGGTGGACGACCCTGTCCATGACCTGAAGGTAATCCGTCGCTATCTGGTGGCCGACTCCGCGTGAGCCGCTGTGTATCATCACCGTCACCTGGCCCTCGCTGACGCCGAAGACCGCGGCTACGTCGGGCAGGAATACCTTCTCCACCACCTGCACTTCGACAAAGTGGTTCCCGGAGCCGACCGTACCGAGCTGGTCCTTCCCCCTCAGGAAGGCGCGCTCGCTCACGCGCTCCGGGTCCGCGCCGGGATAGACCCCTCCGCCTTCGATGTGCTCCAGGTCGTCATCCCTCCCGTACCCCATGTGGATGACCTGCCTGGCTCCGCCCGTGAACACCTTCTTGAGCAGCGACTCCGGCGTGCTGATCTGTCCCCTGGTGCCGAGCCCCTTCGGAACGTTGGCCGCCAGCTCCCCGACCAGCTCCCGGAGGCGCGGACGCACGTCTTTCTCCTCCAGGTTGGTCTTGACCAGCCGCACTCCGCATGAGATGTCGAAACCGACGCCGCCGGGCGACACGACGCCGCCGGGCTCGAAAGCGGCTACCCCGCCGATGGGGAAGCCGTATCCCCAGTGTATGTCGGGCATGGCCATCGAGCGGTAGACGATGCCGGGCAGGAATGCCACGTTCGCGACCTGCTCCAGCGCGCGATCACCGAACGCCTGCTCCACCAGCTTGTCGTCCGCGAAAATCGTGCCGGGGACCCTCATCCCCCTCTTGAATTCGATGGGTAGCTCCCACTTGTAGGCAGAGACCCTTTTCAGTTCAGCCACCGCCCTTCACCTCCTGAGCCTTGTAGGGGCTAGACGTCAAAGATGATCCGCGCTGTCCAGCCTTCCTGCTCCCCTGTGTCATCGCGCTCGACGGTGAGGTCGTGGTACGTCGCCGCTTTTATGTCTATCTTGAGGCCGTGCTTCCCCGGGTCGATAGGTTCCCCCCGGACGACCGCCTCAAGGCTCGTGTCCTCGACGGTCACTTCGAATTCGCACAAGAGGAGCCCGTCGGCGTCGATGATGAAGAGCAGCTCGTTGAGCCAGGCGAACATCAGCTCCTCGAGGTCACCCGCCGACACCGAGATGTCCCGCGAGACCCTCGGCTCGATGCGCTCGGCATCGGCCATCAGGTATGTCATGCCAAGCGCCGCCGCTTCGTACACCTCGTCGAGCGCAGCCCCCCAGGCTTCGATGCCGATGTCCGCTGTATGCTCGATAGTCCTGAAACCCGCCATCTATCACACCGCCGTTCCGCATCGGGCCGCAAGGCCGGCCCGCCGGCCGGCGCCCGCAACTGCCAGGTACAAACTCAAGGCACCTGCCGGTGCCAGTTATTGTGATAATCGCCTGTTCGACCTGAAGCTATAATTCGAACCCGCGCGGGACTTCCCTGCGGGAATTCCGGGGTGCCCTGTCAGCGGGCGATCGGAAGGGTGAGCGTGAACCTGGACCCCGCGCCGAGCTCACTCTCGACGCGGATGCTGCCGCCCATAGCCGTGATCAGCTCTTTGGTGATATGAAGACCCAGGCCGGAGCCCGGGAAGGAGCGCGTCTCGCCCCTGTCCACCTGGTAGAACCTGTCGAATATCCTGTCGACCTCGTCCGCCGGGATGCCGATTCCACTGTCCTGAACGTCTATCTCGGCCGCGTCTCCGACCTGCGCCACAGATATCAGCACCGCGCCTCCGTCCGGGGAGAACTTCACCGCGTTTCGGACCAGGTTGCCGAGCGCGATCTCCGTCTTCTCGGGGTCGGCGACGGCTATGATGCCGTCGCCCGGCGCCTCCAGCAGCACCTCGTGAGACTCGGCCACCCTGTCCTGGTCGACCCTCACCCTCTCGCAGAGCGCGACGATGTCGACCGCTTCGGCGTTGATCTCGAGCCTGCCTTCCTCGATGCGCGACATGTCCAGGATATTCTCGATGAGACCTTCGAGCGCGATGGACTTCTTGAGGATTATCTCGAGCGATTCTCTCTCGGTCTCCCTGTCTATCTGGTCCAGGTGCTCGACCAGGGTCTTGGCGAACCCCCCGATCACCGCCAGTGGCGAGCGCAGCTCGTGTGAGACTGTCGATACGAAGTCCGATTTCATCCTGTCGAGGGTCATCAGCTCCTGGTGGGCTTTCTCGAGGGCTTCGAGGTGCAGCTTGGTTTCTTCGTACAGCCTGGCCTTTTCGATCGCCACGCCTGCCTGTCTCCCCATAGCCTCCAGCAGCAGCACATCCTCTGAGCCTATAAGGGCCCCGCGCCGCGGGTTGAAGACGGAGAGCACCCCTACGACGGCGTCACCCGAGATCAGCGGTACGACGACGAACGCCTTGACGTTGAGTGCCCGGAACAGGGCGTCGTCTCCGAAGTGCTTCGCCAGGTCTTCTCCATACTGCATCAGTACGGCCCGCTTTGACGCAAGGCAGGCGCCGCCCACCCCGCTGTCGATCGGCATCCGGTGCTCCCTCAGCAGGTCCAGTTCCATGTTGTATGCGGCGCTCCCCACGAACTCCCTGCCGCCGGGCTCGACCAGCGAGATCGATGCGGACTGGGCCCCTACCGCCAGCGCCGCCTCGGACGCGGTCGCGTCAAGCAGCGACCCGAGCCCGTGCTGGCCGGACATGCTCTGCGCGCTGCGGTACAGCAGGACCAGCCTCTCGTGCTCGGCGGTAAGCTCGCGATAGATCAAAGAGTTCTCTATCGACACGCCGATCTCCGCGCCGGCCGCGTCGTAGAAGTCCAGGTCCCGCTCGTCGAAATGCCCCGGCTCTCCCGAGCCGAGCAGGAGGCCTCCAAGCAGCTTGTCTCCGCTCTTCATCGGCATCGCGAGCGCCTGCCGCATCCCTTCTGCCCCCAGCGCCTCGCTCAAGCGCGCGCCGAGTGCCGAGCCGCTCGCAGCGGGGACCTCGGAGATAGCCGAACCCCTGGTGTCTCTCACCATGTCGAGCAGCGCCTTCTGGACCTCGTCTTTTGCCATCGTTTCGGCGAAGAGCTCTCTGCTCCGCGAAGATGTCCCGAACTGGCGCCCCCCCGCGCCCCGCGACGTCTCAATCACCATCGCCGCTATCTCGGCACCCGCGACCGCCGCGGCCACGTCGGTCACCGACGAGATGACCGTCTCGACGTCGAGCGAGCTGGTCGCCGCCTTCACGACCTCGTTCAGAGAAGCAAGCTGGGAGGCCCTTCGCCTTGTCTCGCTCTCGGCTTTCTTCCGCTCCGAGATGTCCCGGAGCGCCGATATCCCGACGGTGTGTCCCCGGATAGTGGCCAACCTGGAGGTCACTTCCACGGGGATCCTGCCCTCGTTCTTCTGCCGGATCCAGACATCGAACGTCGAGAACCCGGACTCCTCGAGCTCGGCGCGCCTCTGCTCGTAAAGATGACGCAGCTCAAGGTCGACCAGGTCGGTGACGCTCATCTCGAGCAGCTCCTCCCGGCTGAATCCGGTGTAGTCGGACGCCAGGTCGTTCGAGTCGCGGATGCGACCGTCGAGGTTGTGCACGAGCAGCCCGTCGCCGACCGTGGCGAAGAGCGTCGAGTAGGCTTCGGCAGCCGCGGTGGCATCCTCCCTCATCTGCTTGGAGTCGGTAACATCGCTGACCGCGAGGACGACCTCGCCGTACTCCCCGACGGTGCCAAGGGGCGCGGCGGTGGTCAGGATGTACCTGGTCTCCCCGTCCTTGCGCCTTGTCTTCTCCTCGCTTACGTACCTCCCCCCGGTCATAAAGGCCTCGAGCATCTGGGTGCCGAAAGCCTCCAGCCTGTCCGGGTCGTCGAAGAGGTACTCGCAGGTGCGCCCCAGCATCTCCTGCGGCTCGTACCCGTATATGTCGGCCGCCTGTTGATTGAGCCAGGTCACGACTCCGTTTCTGACTACGAAAAGGCCCTCGCCGACGTTCTCGGTAATCAGGGTCCTGAACGCCTCGGACTTCTTGAGCTCCTCGACCCAGCGTTTTCTCTCCAGCGCGTGGGAAAGGCCGGTTGCCATGCTCCGCAACAGGTCGATCTCGTGCTTTGCCCACTCCCGGGAGTGCTCGCTGTCGAACCCTATCGCGCAAACAAGCTTTTCTGCCACGAAAACCGGGACGACGGCCAGGGATGTTATACCCAGGCTGACCGCCCGCTTCCGCTCGCTCTCTCCGGGCAGCTCGTTGATATCGCTGATCACTATCTCGTGACCGTCTCCGAGATACTCAAAGAGCCAGGGGAACTCACTTGCCTGAAGGTACTGCAGGACTTCCACCAGCGGCTTGGCCCCCTCAGCAGCCCATTCTCCCGCGTGCACAGCCACGTCCATCTCGGGCGAAAACTCGTAGTAATACGCCCGGTCGACCCCGAGAAGCTTGCCCGACTCCTCGAGGGCGAGCATTATCGAGTCGCCAGCGTCGGCGGGGTCCACGAAGGCCGAGTCCACCGCCGCAAGCGCCTCCTCGTACTTGTGACGCGCCTCGCGCTCGGCCTCCTGCCTTCGCCTCTCGGTCACGTCCCTTATCACGAATATCTGTACGGCGTCTTCTTCCGGCCAGCCGACCAGCCCCGATGTCGCCTCCACGTACACATCCGTGCCATCGCCCTTCACGCATCTGATCGGGTAGTTGGGGATGGTCTGCCCGGTCTCCCAGTCGCGAAGGAAGTCCGCTGCGACCCGTTCCCTGTCTCCGGGGTGGACGAATTCCAGGAGGTTCTTTCCCGCAACGCGCTCGGGCTCGAGCCCGAAGACCTCTTTGACACGCGGGTTTGCGTACAGGACGACGCCCCCGCGGTCCGATAGGACTATGGCGTCCCTGCTCTTCTCGACTATGGTGCGATAGCGCTCCTCGGACTCCTTGAGCTGCGCGGCTGCCAGCTCACGATCGGTCACATCGGCCGCGATGATCATCAGTGTCGCAGCCTCACCGACGTAGGCCAGAGGCACCGCCGTCACCTCGAACAACCTCTCGTTGCCGTTCACTATGGCCTTCACGGGGAATCTGTCGATCCTCTCCCCGCCCGACTTCAAGCCGTCGAAGAGAGTCTCAACCTCTCCCGCCTGGTCAGTGTGGATGTACTTCAGGATGTTCCGCCCGACGACCTCCGAGACCGGCATCCCCCAGGTCTTCGCGCTCGCTTCATTGGCGAACAGGATCTCACCAGTCCCGCTCACAAGGAGGATCACGTCTCGCGATGACTCGACGAGGGTCCGGTATCTCTCCTCCGACCGGCTCATCCGCTCGACCAGCGACGCCGCGTGGATGAACTTGGACGCCTGCCCGGCGAAGCTCTCCATCAGCTCCGCCTCGCGATCGGTGAACATCCGATGCCTTCTCGTTCCCAGGAGCAGGATCCCGATGAACCTGCCTTCGATAGCCAGTGGGACCCCGAGCACGGACTTTATTCCTGCTTGTATTGCAAATTGCGGGGTAAGGTCGTTGCTCAGCGTGTCGTGAACCTTCACCGGCTTGAGGGTCTGCGAGACCTCGATCGCAATCCCATTCTCGGCTAACGGCATGCTTGGCAGTTTTGCTTCGCCAAAGCCGTACTGCGCCCTCGGGTTCAGCTCCCGAGTCTTCTCGTCGAGCAGCCTGATCACACATGCATCGACCTGCAGCATGCGGACCGACTCGTCAACGACCGTGTTGAGGGCGACCTCCAGGTCGATGGTGCCCGACAGGCCCTGCGAGATCTTCAACAGCGCCGTCGCCTCGCGTGCCCTCTCCTCTGCGCGCCCGCGCAGGAAGGCGTTCTCCGCGACCAGCTCCAGGGCTTCCGCGGCCGCCATCAGCATGTCCCTGGCGACCTCGGCCCCCTCCGGGCCGAGGTCGTGCCCCAGCAGCACTATGCCGACCGGGTGCTTTCCCGGCGCTATCTCGACAGCCACCAGCCCGCCGAGGCGCTCGTCCTGGATCAGCTCGAGCGCGCCCGGGTACATTTGCGTGTCCTGGTCTGCCAGCTCGATGCCCCTGCTTAACACACAGGACGCCGGAAACAGTTCGCTTGTCTCGGTGATGCGTTCTGGAAGGGAGGCTTTCTTGAACCCCTTTGAGGCCACCAGGCGTGCATTGCTCCCCCTGGACTCGAGGGTGTAGGCGGCTCCGCAACGGTAGTCCGGCAGCGCCAGGAACGAGTCCAGCGCGAACTTCAGCAGGTCCTCCGAGGACATCGAGGCGCCGTCGCTCGAGAGGATGGCGTTGACGACCTCGAGTTCCTGCGCGCGCTTTTCGACATCTTTGCGGTGGGTGAACCTCTCGGTCACGTCCTGGCCGAGGGCGATCGCGCCCTGGATCCCTCCACCGTCCAGTACCTGCGGCGAATACGTCCACGAGATCATCCGGGTCTCGCCCGACCTGGTCACCAGCGGGATGAGGACGGGAGACCGCCCTCCGGCGAACGCGATGCCCTCGAAGTAATCGTCGGAGTTGGACATCGACCTCTCGACGGCCATGAGGCCCATGCCCTGGGCCTTGATCTCGTCCTCGGAATAGCCGCTGATCTCCTGTGCGGCCCTGTTCGCGAAAACCACTCGACCTTCGTCGTCCAGGCCCAGCGCTATGGCGTTCATGGACTCGAGGAGCGCCCTCGAGAAACCCCTCTCCCTTACGAGCTCCCTCTCGACGCTCTTGCTCTCTTCGAGGTCATGGCAGACAAGGGCCACGTACGCGACGTCGCTTTCGGGACCGGGGGTGAAGACGTAGAGGTTCTCGTGTTCGTGCCAGCCGTTCGGGGTGGGCATCCTCATCTTGCGGCTGGCCATCCCGCGCGTCTCTATGACAGTCTCCAGCGGGCATTCGGGGCATTTCTCCCGAAGGCCCCTGAGGACCTTGTGACAGTCCTCGCCCTTGCTACTGCCCCACTTCTTCTCAGCGGCGCTGTTCATATAGCGGATGCTGTGGTTCGAGTCGATTATCACGACCGCTGCGCCGATGGCATCGAGGAACTCTCGTGTCTCCTGGAGCACGGGCTGCGCGCTTTCAGCTCTTACCCTTTTCAGCTGGAACATCGCCGGTCGGGTCTCCCGGGAGCCTCCGGGAGGGCCCGTCTCACTCCTCCGCTTTTTCGGTAGCCTCGTCTTCTCCGCTCTCTTCGACGACTCCGTATTCGTCCGGCTCTTCTGACTCGTCGTCTGCGCCCCTGTCGTCTCCGGATACGACCAGCGCGACGGCGCTGACCCCGTCTCCCTTCTGCACCCGCATGACCCGTACGCCCTGGGTGGCCCTGCCTGTGCGCGGTATTCCGTTCACCGGGACCCTTATGATGATCCCCTCATGGGAGACTACGAACAGCTCCTGGTTGTCCCGGACGACCCTTGCTCCGGCCAGGGAGCCCTTGGCTTCGGTCAGCTTGATGGTGCTGACCCCCTTGCCTCCCCGCTTATGTGTCGGGTACTGGGCCGCGGACGTCCTCTTCCCGTAGCCGTTCTCTGTTATGACCAGGACGTCGGCCCCCGCGCCCGGCACCTCCATGGTGAGGACGCTGTCTCCTTTTCCGAGGGTCATCCCCTTGACACCGGTCGTGGTCCGCCCCATCGGTCGGCAGTCCCTCTCGTGGAACTTGATCGCCCGGCCTTTCGCGGAGACGAGCACGAGCTCTTCGTCGCCGCTTGTGAGCCTCGCCCGGATCATCTCGTCCCCGGGCGCCAGGTTGAGGGCGATTATCCCGTCTTTCCTGGCCGAGTCGTACGACTCGAACCTGGTCTTCTTCACGATGCCGTTTCGCGTCGCGGTGACAAGAAACCTGTCACCCCCGAAGTCCCGGGTGGCGATGACCTCCACGATCTTCTCGCCGGCCTCCAGCGGAAGCAGGTTCACCATGGCCTTGCCCTTCGATATCCTGCTGCCTGTCGGCAACTCGAAGACCTTGAGCCTGTAGACCTTTCCCTTGTTGGAGAAGAAAAGTATGAAGTGGTGGGTAGTGGTGATGAACAGGTGCTCGACGAAATCGCCTTCCTTGAGGTCCATGCCGGTGACGCCGCGCCCGCCGCGCTTCTGCTTGCGGAAGGTCGTTACCGGCACCCGCTTGGCGTATCCCGAGTGGGTGATGGTTATGACCATCTCCTCCTCGGCGATGAGGTCTTCCATGGAGAGGTAGTCGGCGGGCCCGACTATCTCCGAGCGCCTCGGGTCGTCGTATTTGCGCTTTATCTCGAGCAGCTCCGCCTTTATGAGCCCGAGGACCAACGCCGGGTCCTCCAGGATCGACTTGAGCTCCTTGATCTTTTTCCTGAGCTCGGCGAGCTCCTCTCGCACCTTCTCTCTCTCAAGGCCGGTGAGCCTCTGCAGCCTCATGTCGAGGATCGCCTGGGCCTGGTCCTCGCTGAGCTTGAACCTCTTTATCAGCGCCTCGCGCGCGGCTTCGACGGTCTGAGAGGCTCTGATCATCGAGATGGTCTCGTCGAGGTTGTCGATCGCGATCAGCAGGCCCTCCAGGATGTGTGCGCGCTCCTCGGCCTTCGCAAGGTCGAACCGGGTACGCCTGGTGATGACCTCCCGCCGGTGCCCGATCTGCTTTGAGATCATCTCCTTGAGCCGCAGCGTCCTGGGCACTCCGTCCACCAGCGCGATCATTATGATGCCGAACGAGTTCTGCATCTGGGTGTGCTTGTAGAGCAGGTTGAGTATCACCTGCGGGTCGATCTCGCGCTTGAGCTCGATGACCAGCCTCATGCCGCTGCGGTCAGACTCGTCGCGCAGGTCGGAGATCCCCACGATGGTCTTGCTCTTCACCAGTTCGGCGATCTTCTCGGAAAGCCTGGCCTTGTTGACCTGGTACGGTATCTCGGTAACCACGATGCGCTCGCGCCCGGCCTTGAGCTGCTCCGTGTGGGCCCGTGCCCTGACCTGGATGATACCGCGACCTGTCTCGTACGCCTGGACTATGCCCTCCGCGCCCATGATGAGGCCGCCGGTCGGGAAGTCCGGCCCGTGTATGTGTTGCATGAGCTCCCTGGTGTCGATCTCAGGGTCGTCCACCATGGCTATCGTCGCGTCCACCACCTCGCCCAGATTGTGCGGGGGGATGTTGGTCGCCATCCCCACGGCTATGCCGCTCGAGCCGTTCACCAGCAGGTTGGGCAGCCTGCCGGGCAGCACGAGGGGCTCCTGCATCGACCCGTCGTAGTTGTCCGCGAAGTCGACCGTCTCCTTGCGGATGTCCTCGAGCAGCTCCAGCGCAACGCTCGCCAGCCGCGCCTCGGTGTACCTCATGGCCGCGGCGTTGTCGCCGTCCACCGAGCCGAAGTTGCCGTGGCCGTCCACCAGCTCGTACCGGTACGAGAACTCCTGTGCCATCCGCACCAGGGAGTCGTAGACGGCCGTATCCCCGTGAGGGTGGTAGCGTCCGAGCACGTCGCCGACGACCCGCGCGCACTTCCTGTGCGGGTTGTTGGGCATCAGGCCCGACTCGAACATGCTGTAGAGGATGCGTCGGTGGACAGGCTTCAGCCCGTCCCTCACGTCGGGCAGCGCCCTGCCGACGATCACGCTCATCGCATAGTCGAGATAGGAGCGCTGCATCTCCTCCTCGAGCTCGGCCGGTTCGATCCTCCCGCCCACAAGGTCTATCATTTTTGTCCTCTCCGGATTATTTCGTCTCACCGCGTCTATTTCTTGATGGAGCCCCGGCGCCGGGGCGGGTCTTCGCCTAGATGTCCAGGAACCTCACGTCCGTCGCGTGCTCCTGGATGAACGCGCGCCGGCTCTCGACGTCGGTGCCCATGAGGGTGTTGAACATCCGGTCCGCGGAGACCGCGTCGTCGATGTTCATCTGCAGGAGGTTCCTCCTCTGGGGGTCCATGGTGGTCTCCCAGAGCTGGTCGGCGTTCATCTCGCCGAGGCCCTTGAACTGCTGGATGGAGACCTTGCGCGTGCCGTTGTCCTTCAGCACCCTCTTCAGCTCGGCGTCGTCGTAGGCGTAGATGTGCTGCTTCCCCGACGTGACCCGGTACAGCGGGGGCTGGGCGACGTATATGTAGCCCTCCTCTATCAGCTCGGGCATGTACCTGTAGAAGAAGGTCAGCAGCAGGGTCCTGATGTGCGCGCCGTCCACGTCGGCGTCGGTCATGATGATCGCCTTGTGGTAGCGGGCCCTGGTGATGTCGAATTCGTCGCGAACGTTCGTGCCCAGGGCGGTGATAATCGCCTGGATCTCCTGCGAGGAGAAGACCCTGCTCGGCCCGGCCTTCTCGACGTTGAGGATCTTGCCCCTCAGCGGCAGGATCGCCTGGAAGCTCCTGTCGCGGGCCTGCTTGGCGGAGCCACCCGCGGAGTCCCCCTCGACCATGAATATCTCCGACAGCGACGCGTCCTTTATGGAGCAGTCGGCCAGCTTGCCGGGCAGCGAGCCGCTTTCGAGGATCGTCTGCCTCCGGACCAGCTCGCGGGCCTGCCTCGCCGCGCTCCTCGCCCTCAGGGCGGTCATCGCCTTGGCCACCACGTTGCGGGCGTCCCCCGGGTTTTCCTCGAGGAACTCGGAGAGCTGCGAGTTGACCGTCGACTCGACGAATCCCTTGATGTCGGGATTTCCCAGCCTGGTCTTGGTCTGTCCCTCGAACTGGGGCTCCTGCATCTTGACGCTGACTATCGCCGTCAGGCCCTCTCGCACGTCCTCGCCGCTCAGGCTCCCGTCCTTGTCTTTTCCCACGTTGTGGGTCCGCACGTAATCGTTGATGGTGCGCGTTAGCGCAGCCTTGAAGCCTATGAGGTGTGTCCCCCCCTCGTGGGTGTTGATGTTGTTGGTGAACGTGAAGATGTTGTCGATGAAACCGTTGTTGTACTGGATGGCCACTTCGACCTCGGCGTCCTCCCTGGACCCCGAGATGTGTATTATCTCCTTCTGGATGGGCTCTTTCGTGGAGTTCAGGTACTTCACGAAGTCGACGATCCCGCCTTTGTACTCGTAGGTGACCTTTTTCTGCTCGTCGGACGTCCTCTTGTCCTCGAGTATCACCTCGAGCCCTCCGTTGAGGTAGGCGACCTCCCTCATCCGCTGGCTGATGGTGTCGAACTTGAAGTCGAGCTCGTCGAATATGTCGGGGTCCGGCATGAACCTTATCAGCGTGCCGGTCTTGCCGGTCTCGCCCACGACCTCCAGCGGCGTCACCGCCTTGCCGCGCTGGAACCTCTGCTTGTGGACGTGGCCGTTGCGCCCCACCTCCACCTCGAGCCATTCAGAGAGCGCGTTGACGACAGAGAGTCCGACTCCGTGAAGCCCGCCGGCCACCTTGTACCCGCCGCCCCCGAACTTGCCGCCGGCGTGCAGCATGGTGAGCACGACCTCCACCGCGGATTTCTTGAACCTTAATATCTCGCCGACCGGGATGCCCCTGCCGTCGTCGATGACCGTCACCGAGCCGTCTTCCTCGAGGGTGATGTATATGTGGGTGCAGTACCCCGCCATCGCCTCGTCGATGCTGTTGTCGACGACCTCGTAGACCAGGTGGTGGAGGCCTCTCGCGCCGGTGGAACCGATGTACATCCCCGGCCTTTTTCGGACCGCCTCGAGCCCATCGAGAACGGTTATGCTCTTGGCGTCGTAGGCCTGCTCAACGTCTCTTTCTTCCACTGCTGTCCTCACCTCTTTGCGGCACGAGGAAACTACGTCCCCCTGCCTGATTTTTGCACATGGCGAAAGCGCTTCCGAGGGTAGATGTCATATGACAATTATACCATCTATGTGGACTGTATTTTGGCTTGATCCCGGCAAAAAGAGGTTTATTTATCTTCTTGCTCGTATTGCTCGCTTGTACTGCTTGCCCGGAGCAGCCTTGCGAGAGCGTCGCGGAGGTTCTCGTCCTCCAGTCGGAGAAGAGACGCGGGCATGCATTGCTCGGGGTCCTTGCCCCCCTCTGCCGGCCGTCCGCCGCGCCCCCGGGGTCCGATTCCGGCCCGGTTTCCGGCGTCGAAACCCCCCGGCCTGGACTGGACCCGCAGCTTCTTTACGACTCCATCACCGAGGCAGGCGCCGAGCCTCTTCTTCAGGTCGCTCTCGAGCATCGACACCTCGGCCGCCCAGGCGGCCCCGTCGGCCGCGACGGTCAGACAACCCCGCGACAGTTTTGTAGCCTTGCAGTGTGGCGCGAGCCTCTCTCCGACCAGCGAGCGCCAGTTGCCCTTAATGATCGCGAGCCGCAGCGTCTTCTGTTCCGGCCTCCCGACCTGGGTCCTCGCCAGTATGTCGCCAAGGGTCTCCGGTTCAGCCAACCCGCACCGTCCCTCCCTCGACCACCAGGATCCTGGAAGCCGGCACGCCCCCCGCCTCGGGGGGTTCCGTGGCCGTCACAATGGACTGCCCGGACCGCCCCACCACGCCCAGGACCCTTGCCCGCCTCTCCTCGTCGAGCTCGGACAACACGTCATCGAGCAGGAGTATCGGCTCCTTCCCGGTCTCGTCGCTCACGTAGCCCCTCTGCGCGAGCCTCATCGCGAAAGCCAGCGTCCTCTGCTCGCCCTGGGACGCGGTATACCTGGCCTCGCGGCCCCCGATCCTGATCTCGACGTCATCTCGATGCGGCCCGACCAGCGTCGAGCGAGCGCGCTTCTCGTCCGCTATGCGGCGGGCGAGCTCGCCCCTCATCCGCGAGGCCGCTTCCTCCGGCGAGGCCGCCCCGAGCCCGAACGTCCCTCTGTATTCAAACCCGATCTTTACGTCCTGTCCGGATATCTCTGAATGCGTCTCGTTTATCATCCGGGACATCGACTCCGTCATCCGCTCGCGGGCGACCGCGAGCACCCCTCCTTCTTCCGCGAGCTTCTCGCTCCACGGCTCGAGGGCTGCGCGGAAACCGGCGCCATAGTCCTCCCATCTCTTGAGAAGGGCGTTCCTCTGGCGAAGGACCCGCTTGTACGCTTCCACAGGCCTTGCCGCGTGCTGGCCCAACTCCTCGAGTGTCTCATCAAGGAACTCCCGCCTCCTGGACGGCTCGCCCTTGACCAGGTAGAGGTCTCCGGGCTCGAACATCACGCACTTCAGTAGCCCGAGCGCCCGGGACGCCTGCATCTTTCGACCGTTCACCTCGACGGATTTGCCCGACACGCCGAAGGCGATGCTGATGGTCGCTTTCGTCCCCTCGTCCATTATGAGGACGCGCACTGACGCGTTTTCTTCGCCTTCCCTGATCAACTCGCGCAGCCTCGGCGTGCGGTTGGACTTGAGGTGCGAGACGAAATAGATCGCCTCGAGAAGGTTTGTTTTGCCCTGGGCGTTTCTTCCGGTCACCAGGTTCATCCCGGGGGCCAACTCGAGATCCTGGTGCCCGTAGCTCTTGAAGTTGAACAGCTCCAGCCTGTCGAGGATCAACTGGCCACGCCGCTCGCGCTATCTGAGGCGTACCGGCATTATGATGTAGATGAACTTTTCGCTTCCCTCCGGCATTATCAACGCCGGCTTGAGCGGCTCGTCCAGCTTCATCTCCACTTTTTCCGTGTCGGCCGCCGCTACACCGTCCATCAGGTAGCCGCCGTTGAAGCCGATCTCTATCTCCTCTCCCTCGACCTCGGCCGGCACCTCTTCGCTCGAGTCTCCTACCTCCGGCGTCTCGGTCGTGACCCTGAGGTGGTCGCCGAACACCCCGAGGCGCAGGTTGTGCCCGAATATCATGGCCCTCTTCACGACAGCGAGCAGTTCTTCCCTGTCGACCTTGACGGCGGTCCGCTCCCCCTTGGGCATGAGCTGTCTGTAGTTCGGGAACTGCCCCTCGATCAGCCTGCTGCGTACGGTCAGGTCATCCATCCTGAACATGGCCTGCTTGTCCTGGATCTTCAGGCCGACGGATCCACCCGCGCCGCCTGACAGCCTGGCGACCTCGTTGAGCGTCTTCGTGGGCATGATGCAGTCTTCCCAATCGGCAAGCTCGCCCGTAACGTCTATGTCCTTCCAGGCGAGCCGGTAGCTGTCGCTGGCGACCAGCTTTATCTTCCCCTCGGTCACGTTCTTTTCCATCAGCGAACCGGTCAGCACCGGTCTCTTCTCGTCGCTGGACGATGCGCGCGAAGTCTGCTGCACCGCCAGCAGGAACTCGTCTGCGGCCACGCTCAGGACGGGCTCACCCACCCACTCGGGAATCTTCGGGAAGTCCTCTGGCATCATCTCTCTTATGCGATACTCTCCGGCGGCCGACTTGACCGCGAGGAATTTCTCGCCCGTCTCCAGTTTCACTTCGCCCTTCGGCAGGTTCTTGATGATGTCGCCCAGAAGCCTCGCTGACACGACGGTGGAGCCGCCCTCCTCGACGTTGGCCTCCGACTCGGCCCTTATGCTTATCTCGAGGTCCGTCCCGCTGACCGTCAACTTTCCGCTCTCCGCATTCATGAGCAGGCCCGACAGGATGGGCATCGTCACCCTGGACGACACGGCCCTCAGCCCGGTCTGGACGAGCTCGTTAAGCTTATCTTTGTCGCAGTAAACTAGCATTCTGTCATCCCCCTCGTCGTAAAGACCCGTGCCCTCCGGTGTAACGATAATATATCAAATACGAACACCGCCTTCTGCACAGCGAAGCGCGTTGCCTGATATAGATATAGATAGAGTAGTAATAGTAGTAGGGCCTGTGGAAACGTTGAAAACCCACGGGAACAGCGTAACAGCCCTACTTGTCGGGGTGATAACGTACCCCATATCCTGTTGAGCGGGCTCCGGTTTTCAACAGACATGCTCGGGGGCAACGTGTTTCGACCTCCTCGAGGTTCATTGATTGTTGAAAGCCGCATGGCTGTTCCAGGGAAACGAACCGGTTTTCAACAACGATATCCACTGGCGGTGGAAAACGTGTCTCAACCGGACTTGTTTATCATGTTGGTGAGCTCTCGCACCTCTTCCAGCACATCCCTGCACTCCTTGATCATCGTATCGATCTTCCGGCACGAGTGGAGGACGGTGCTATGGTCCCTGCCCCCGAACTTGCTGCCGATGGAGATGAGGGTCTCGTTTGTCAGCTCCCGGCACAGGTACATCGCGACCTGCCTGCCGTGCACCAGGGCCCGGGACCGGCTCTTACCGACAAGGTCGACCCTTGCGATCTCATAATAGGTCGAGACCAGGCTCTGTATTATCTCGACGGTCGGCGTGCGCGAATGGTCGGGTTCGGCGACCTGGTCCTTCAGAACATCCTGAACCATCGAGAGGTCGATCTTCGTTCCGTACAGCCTTTGCGACGCAACGACCCTGTTCAGTAGTCCCTCCAGGACGCGGATGTTGGTGTTGACCTTTGACGCGATGTAGACCATCGCATCGTCCGGGACCTCGACGCCTTCGGCTACCGCTTTCATCTGAAGGATAGCGAGGCGCGTCTCGATGTCCGGGGGGGCGATGTCCACCATGAGACCGCCCTCGAACCGCGATCTGATCCTGTCCGTCAACTGCGACATCTCCCGTGGATGCCTGTCGCTCGATATGACTATGTGGCTGTTGGAGCCATACAGCAGGTTGAAGATGTCGAAGAACTTGTTCTGGATGGCGTCGGTGCCGCTCAGCGCCTGGATGTCGTCGAAGAGCACGATCTTGTTGTTGATGTACTTCTGGTCGAACGTCGCCTTGTCTCGCTTCATGGTGAGGGTCGCGATGAACTCGTCGATGAAGCCGGACGTCTGAACGTACTTCACCTTGATGCTCGGATTGAGCGTCCTGGCGTATTCTTCGATGGCGTACATCAGGTGGGTCTTGCCAAGGCCCGTTCCACCGTAGACGAAGAGGGGGTTATATTTCTGGCCAGGGGACTCGGCCACCATGATGGCAGCGTTATAGGCAAACTTATTGCTGTCCCCGACCACGAAGTTGTCGAAGGTGTACTTCTTCGGCTGACCCGCGGTGGGGTGCTCATCGGGATGGCCAGCCTCGTCCTTAGCTGAGTAAGGGAAGCCGCCGCCTTCGTAGCCCCTCTGCCTTTGACCCCCGTCCGGCGCATGGACCGCGACCGACTCGATGACCTCCGGGTTGGACCAAACCGAGAGCACGACCCTGACGTCCTGCCCGAGAGCCCCGCAGACCGCGCCTCTCAACGAGTCCATGAAGCGCGTCTCGATTATGTCCTTCAGGAAGGAGTTGGGAACGCCCACGGTGCAGGTGCCATCGTCGAGCGAGATCGGTCGCAGGGGTGAGATCAACGACGAGAACAGGGGCAGGGGCACCACCTGACGGAGGCGTTCGAGGCTGGTCTCCCAGGCCGCTGACAGGTCGGCCTTTTCTTCCCCACCGGTCAGCACGACCTCCTGCTCCATCACGCAAGCCCCCCGTAGATGATGATCAGACCGGTGAACGAAAAGCAGTTGATCGGAGGGTGATAGCCGCCGGCCGAGATGGAATTCAACACATTTTCCACAGCGTTGTGGAAAACCTTACCAAGGTAAGCCACTGACCGCCCTCCCGGCCGAAATCGGCTGTCCGCATTTATTAACAGGAACCGCCGACTTGTCAACAGCGATATCCACATAATGTGGAAACTACGCCTTAACGAACAAAGGCCCAGAGTCCTTCCCTGGGGCCTGCGCGAGGATTATAGCAAGGGGTCCTGCCCCACGCAATACAAATTCGGACTAGTCGCGGATAAAACTTTTATATCCCGCGAATAAGCAGTCTAAGCGGCTCGAAGGCCCAGAAAGTCGCATATTTGCGCGCTTTACGCGACCACATTCCTTGACACGGAAGGGGCGTTCTGTATAATGTTGCGTGCTCGAACGCCTGTCTTTGTAACCGGGGAAAACGCTTGAAGAGAACATATCAGCCAAAGGTCAGAAAGAGAAAGAGAGAGCACGGCTTCAGGAAGCGCATGCGCACCAGGGCCGGGCGGAACGTACTCAAGCGCAGAAGGGCCAAAGGGCGAAACAGGCTGACCGCCTAGCCGCGCCCGTTCCGATGCGAGACAAGAAACAAGCCCCTTTTGACCGGATAACATCATCCAGACAGATAAGAGAGATCCGGACCGGGGGGAAGCGGGGGCGCGGGAAGAACCTCACCGTTTGGCTGCTCCACAATGATTCCGGCGAAATCCGTCCGGCTGTATGTGTTGTGACCAGCAGAGGATTCGGAAACGCAGTGGAGCGGAACCTGGCCCGCAGGAGATTGCGGGGTTGTATAATGGAGCTCAGAGACCTTTTACGGCCCGGCTATTCTTACCTTGTAGAGGCCCGGCCGGGAGCGGCCAGAGGGAATTACCAATTATTGGTAGAAGACTTGAGGGAAATACTATCGAGGGCGGGAATTGCTGGAAGAGAAACGAAGTAGCCCCTGGCGGCGACTGGCCTTATTCCCGATTCACTTATACAGGAAAACAATATCCCCCTTGTTGAAGCCGCGGTGCATCTACTACCCAAGCTGCTCGGAGTACTTTGAGCAGGCGGTGGTGAAGTACGGCGTCGCGAAGGGTTCGCTAAAGGGGATTTACAGAATCCTTAGATGCCATCCGTTTGCCAGGGGGGGCTACGACCCCCTCACATAGACCCGAGCGAGAATGAATGTTTCTATTTGGAGCGATTCCGGGCCTCGGCCCGATCAGCAAGTTTTTTGCTGAAATTTTAAAGTTCTTTGACAGTTTCACAGGGAACTTCACGGTTTCCGTGATCCTGTTGACCGTCGCATTCCGCATCATCGTGTTACCCCTGTCTTTCAAACAGACTAAATCGATGATCGCGATGCAGAAGCTCCAGCCCCAGCTCAAGGAAATCCAGAAGCAGTACAAGGACGACCGCGAGAAGCAGGGCCAGGAGATGATGAAGCTCTACAAGGAGAACAAGGTCAGTCCTCTCGGTGGCTGCCTGCCCCTCCTGATCCAGTTGCCGATACTCTTCGCCCTCTTCGACGTGCTGCACAACACGTCTACCTATGTGCTCTATAAGACCAGCTACGGCTTCCTGGGCATTCAGAACGTGATAGCCACCGGCAAAGTGATGTGGTCCGGGGGAACTATCAAGACTTACAGCGTCGTCCTTCACAAGGCGGTAAGCCTGCCGTATCACGGAGGAGAGTACCTGCAGGTGATCGTTCTGATCCTCCTCTCGGTGATCACCGGTTATGTCTCATCGAAGATGATGATGACCGACCCCAAGCAGTCCAAGCTGATGGCTATAATGCCTGTCATGCTGGGCGTTTTCGCCTGGATCCTCCCGGCGGGGGTCACTATATACATAATAGTGACGAACGTCCTGACCATCCTGCAGCAATGGGTCCAACTGGAGAGGGAAGGGTTCTACTCAGAGAGGCGCGAGCAGAGGGACAAGGCGGGCGAGCCCTCCGGTTTCTGGGAGCGCATGACCGCAAACGTCAAAGACCCCGCATCCAAGGCACTGGTCGCCCTGAAGATAAAGAAAGCCCCCGAGCCGGAGCCCAAGAAGAAGGCTCCAGCCTCAAAAGCCGCCTCGACCAGGGCAAGTTCAGCAAAGGCCGCCTCGGGGAACAAGGCCGGGGGACCGTCGAAAGCAAAGCAAGGGACAGGCATGGCCGGGAAGCCGACT
>Ga0209745_1000191_pt1 | contig 35139 bp, 30 predicted proteins | sample BarGraNGADG00312_FD_184495 | JGI IMG/M metagenome (GOLD analysis project Ga0209745, IMG submission 184495) | Arctic peat soil microbial communities from Barrow, Alaska - Barrow Graham LP Ref core NGADG0004-312 (SPAdes) (version 2) | ecosystem: Environmental > Terrestrial > Soil > Wetlands > Peat... | reverse complement strand
AGTTTCCCGTTAAATCGGGTAATAATTACCGGCTCTCCTTTTCCTGCAATCAGATTTTCACCATTGAAAGCATTTATTTCATATTTTCCCTCAGTAACATAAAACAAAGCTGATTCAGGAGACTGATTGGAGAATAATCGAATCTTTACCTGCCCGGAAGCGACTGTAAAACTGACAGTTAAAATCAAAACAAATAAAATCCCTAATCTACCCATATTTTTTTTGTCGAATCTCCTTTTAACCCACCCCTAGCCCCCTTCTCTTCGCTCTGGGCAAGCTCTCCAGGGAAGGGAACATCGTGGATTACTTCTTACTCACGCCTCACTCCTCACACCTCACTCCTCACCAATTCTTCCTTTCTCCCCCTCTCCCATTCTTTCTTTCAGCTCCTCCACCATCTCCTTTGCAATCCTTGCGGAAGCTCCTGCCGGCCCTAATTTATCTTTCAGAACCTCATAGTCCAACAATATCTTCTCTCTTTTAGCTCCAGCAGGCAAAATAGCTTTGAGTTCATTAATAAGAGTCTTCGCTTTCAGGTCGTATTGGACCAGTTCTTTAATAACTTCGCTTTCCATTATAAGATTGACGAGTGAGATATACTTCACTTTAATAACCATCCAAGCGATAATCATAGACAAAAAATCGCCTTTGTAACACACCACCTGCGGAGTACCCATCAGGGCTGCTTCAAGGGTTGCTGTTCCCGAAGTTACAAGAGCAGCTTCAGCTACAAATAATATCTCATAAGTTTTCTCCTTGATTAAAATAACAGGCTCATTTCCAATTACATTCAGATAAATATCATTTGAAATATTTTTCACCCCGGCAAGAACAAACTGGTAATCAGGAAAATGATGCACCGTCTTAATCATTTCCGGAAGCACAAGCTCAATTTCATGTCTCCGGCTGCCTGCAAGCAGAGCAATAACTGGTTTCTTCTTAATGCCAAGTAACTTATAAATATTTTCTTTTGGAGGAAATGTTGCAATACGTTTTTCGGTTTCATCTACCAAAGGATTTCCGTTGTAATCAACAACAATCCCATGCTTTCTGTAGAATTCTACTTCGAAAGGAAAGATTATGAACATCCGGTCGATATATTTCTTAATCTTTTCTACCCTTCCTTCATTCCAGGCCCAATATTTTGGAGAGATGTAGTAGAAGGTTTTAAATCCGGCATTTCTGGCGAATTCAGCAATCCGGATGTTAAATCCTGCATAATCGATGAAAATTATTACATCTGGCTTATATTCAATAATTTGTTGTTTGCAAAGAGATAGATTTTTTCTTATAGCACCGAGGTTTTTTATTACGGCAACAAACCCCATAAAAGCCAGTTTTCTGTAATGCATAAGCAGTTTGGCTCCGGCTGATTCCATAAGATCACCTCCCCAGCAAAATATCTCTGCATCCTTGTCAGCTTCAAGAAGCCCCCTGACGAGATTTGAACCATGAAGGTCACCCGATTGTTCACCGGCAATAATGAAAAACCTCATTACAAAAACTTAACGCCAAAAACGATGAGGGCCCATACTATTGTGATGGCAAGCACTCCTTTCGAACAACGGAGCATGTCGAAACGGTTAAATATCAGAAATATAACAATGTTCGGGAACACGCAGAGAGTTATTGCATGGGTAATAATATTTGACTGGGCAATTTCCGAAAGGTATAAGCTTAATGTTTTATGACCATGAGTAAATAAAAATATAGTAATTCCTACAACTAAAGGAAGTATGAATCCCGAAATCAATCCGATAATTACCTTGTCATATTTTTCAGCTGTTGTCATTTTTTAAATTTTGATTTAAGTTTATCGAGATACCAATGTGCAGTCATATCAACGGTAACAGGTACCACTGAAACCCAGTTATTGGCTATGGCCCATTCATCGGTATCCGCAGAATCTGGTTCATGGTTCTGAAACATACCTGTTAGCCAGTAATATGTTTTGCCCATCGGATCTTTTCTCTTTTCAAACTCCTCCTTCCAGTTTCCTTTCGATTGCCTGCAAATTTTAATTCCCTTTATTTCAGTCTTTTTACCAGCCGGGATATTAACGTTCAGACATATACCAGGTGGCAATCCTTCTGTTGTAAGCTTTTTCATTATAATCCTGATATATTTTTTGCAGGTAGAAAAATCGGCTGTTGGAGAAAAGTTATTAAGGGAAAAGCCAACTGAGGTGATACCATAAAGACATCCTTCAATTGCAGCGCCCATTGTACCAGAGTATAGTACACTGACTGAGGCATTTGAACCATGATTTATTCCGGAAACTACCCAATCAGGAGGCCTGTCAAGTAATTGATTGATAGCCAGTTTAATACCATCAGTCGGAGTGCCATTTATAGCATATATACGGTGCTTGCTATTCTCTTCAAGAAGTTTAACACGAAGTGGTGTTTTTACTGTAAGAGCCTGTGACATTCCTGACATACTCTCAATAGTAGAAATGAGAACAACTTTTCCAAACTCTTCCATCACTTCAAGAAGCGTTTTCAATCCACCGGCATATAATCCGTCATCATTTGTTAAAAGGATCAGTCTGTCTTCAGTTTCAATAACCATCTATATTATGTATTTGGAGTACAAATATAGAAAAATTCGAGAAAGTTTGAGCATGTTTTATCAGAGCACAACCGTACTCGTATTTTAAAATTCCTTACTTTTGCTCTGAAAAATAATTATCTAAGATAAACCAAGGGATGAAGATTTCATATAACTGGATTAAGGACTATTTAAAGATTGATCTTGAACCTGCAAAGGTGGCAGAGATATTAACCAGCATAGGACTTGAAGTTGAAGGCATGGATGAATGGGAATCTGTAAAGGGAGGACTAAAAGGTGTCGTTATAGGTGAAGTACTTACCTGTAAAAAACATCCTGATGCAGATAAACTTTCTGTTACAACCGTAGATATTGGTTCATCCCAGCCCCTTCAGATAGTTTGCGGAGCGCCGAATGTTGCAGCAGGTCAGAAAGTTCCGGTGGCAACTGTTGGTACAATAGTTTTCAAAGGAGATGAAAGTCTGGAGATAAAAAAATCGAAGATACGCGGAGAACTGTCTGAGGGAATGATATGTGCTGAGGACGAACTCGGTCTTGGCAATTCTCATGATGGTATTATGGTACTGGATAAAGATGTGAAACCCGGAACTCCGGCCGGGAGCTATTTTAATATTGTAAGAGATTTTGTATTTGAAATCGGACTTACACCAAACAGGATCGACAGCGGCTCTCATTATGGGGTTGCGAGGGATCTAGCTGCATACCTGAACCTGAATTCAGGCATGAAAGAAAAAGCAGTACTTCCTTCAGTATCTGGCTTCAAGACTGATAACGACGATAATCCTTATGTAGTAATAATTGAAAACTCAACCGATTGCCCCAGATACACGGGAATCACAATAAGCAATGTAACAATTGGAGAATCACCTGATTGGCTTAAGAACAAACTCAGGGCAGTCGGACTCAATCCTATTAATAATGTAGTGGATATCACTAACTATGTTCAGCACGAAGTTGGTCAGCCATTACATGCTTTTGATGCTGACAAAATTGATGGCAGGAAAGTCATCATCAAAAACCTTCCGGAGAAGAGCAAATTCATTACGCTCGATGGTAACGAAAGAAGCCTCTCCAAAAGAGACCTTATGATATGTAATACTAAAGAAGGAATGTGTATTGCGGGTGTCTTCGGTGGCATAAAATCAGGTGTGATTGCTTCAACGAAAAATATTTTTCTCGAAAGTGCATATTTCAACCCTGTTTCAATACGCAAAACATCTAAAAGACACGGACTTAAGACTGATGCCTCATTCCGGTTTGAAAGAGGTGCAGATCCAAATATTACTCCATGGACTCTAAAAAGAGCCGCAATGCTGATTAAAGAGATCGCTGGTGGAAAAATCTCATCCGATATTGTTGATATTTATCCCACACCTCTGAAACCTGAATTGATAAATATTAACTTCAATAACATAAACAGGCTTATTGGTAAGAATATCGACCGGCCTGTAGTAAAAAAGATTCTGGGGCTTCTCGATATAAGGATTGAGCTTGAAAACGGCGATAACTTAACGGTTGAGATTCCTACTTATCGTGTGGATGTGAAACAGGAAGCAGATGTAATTGAAGAAATCCTGAGAATATACGGGTACAATAATGTCGAAATCAGCGAACATGTTAATTCCACACTGTCGTATCCCGAAAAACCAAACAGGGAAAAGATTGTTAATATTATATCTGATCTTCTGTCAGCAAATGGTTTTGCAGAAATTATGTGTAATTCACTTAATCCTGCGTCGTGGTATGAGCAGAATGATGATTTTAACAAGGAACATCTCGTTATGTTGGCCAATCCTCTCAGTTTAGACCTTAATGTAATGAGACAATCTCTGCTTTTTGGAGGACTGAGTTCTGTTAGCAGGAATCTGAACAGACAAAATCCCGATCTGAAACTATATGAGTTCGGCCACTGCTACTTTTTTAATAAGTCGGAGCAATCAATACCCAAAGCTCACAATTATATTGAAAAAGCGTCACTTGATCTGTTTCTGACCGGTAATACAGGACGTCAGAACTGGAATTATAAAACTAATCCAACCGATTTCTTCAATATGAAATCTTCAGTTGAGATGATTCTTTCCAGGCTCGGGATAAAACCTGAATCCTTATCGACTGCAGAAAGTGACAAAAAATATTTCGCAGAATCCACAACATATCTATTTAATAATAAATTAGTTGCAGAAACAGGACGTATCTCCAGAAAATATCTGGTACAGTTTGATATAGGGCAGGATGTATATTACAGTCATATTGAATGGGATTTTCTTCTGAAACTGATCAGGAATCATACTATTTCCTTTCAGGAACTTCCAAAATACCCTTCAGTACGACGCGATCTGGCCTTGTTACTAGACAGAAGTATCTCATTCTCGCGTATAAGGGAAATTGCATTCAGAACGGAAAAAAGCATTCTTCACGACATTAGTCTCTTTGATGTTTATGAGAATGACAATCTGGGTACAAACAAAAAATCGTATGCAGTCAGCTTTATCCTTCGTGATGACCTTAAGACTTTAACTGACAAGAATATCGATAAGATTATGAATAATCTTATCAGGATATTTGAAAAAGAGATTAACGCACAGATCAGGTAATGGAAAAAACAAGAGTTGAATTGATAAATGGAGATATAACTTCGCTTGACGTTGATGCCATAGTTAATGCGGCCAATAACTCCTTGCTTGGCGGGGGTGGTGTAGATGGAGCAATACATAGTGCTGCGGGTCCTGAACTGCTAGATGAATGTGAGAGTCTAAATGGTTGTGAAACCGGTCAGTCAAAAATAACTAAGGGTTACCAACTTAAAGCCAAACATGTTGTGCATACTGTAGGTCCGATATGGCATGGTGGTTGCTCTAATGAAACTGAATTACTTGCATCCTGTTACCAAACCTGTCTGGCTCTGGCAAAAACAAAGAAGTTTAGGACAATTGCATTTCCGGGAATTTCGACGGGGGTTTATGGGTTCCCGAAAGATCTTGCAGCATTGATAGCTGTTAATGAAACGAAAAGGTTTCTTAAAAAAAACAATTTCCCGGAAAAAGTAATCTTTGTAACATTTGGTTCTGAAAACTACGAAACTTACAGGAAGCTTTTAGATAAATGATTACAATTATCAGATCAGTTAATAAGTATTTATCCCTTGTAAAGTTCAGTCATACAGTCTTTGCAATGCCCTTTGCTCTGATAGGATTTTCACTTGCGGTCGCAAGGGAAGATTATGATTTCAATATCAGATTGCTCCTGCTGATAATACTTTGTATGATCTTCGCCAGGAACGCAGCAATGGGGTTTAACAGACTGGCCGACAGAAGGTTTGATGCCCTTAATCCCAGAACGAAAAACAGAGAGATTCCTTCCGGTATAATCGCAACCAGAGCTGCAACGGGGTTTATCATTGTAAATGCCATCCTGTTCATTCTGACAACAGCTTTTATAAACAGGTTGACTCTTCTTCTTTCACCGGTCGCTCTGGTTATTATCCTGGGATATAGTCTTACTAAAAGATTTACAGCACTCTGTCATTTCATATTGGGCTTGGGGCTCAGCCTTGCACCAATCGGTGCATACATCTCTGTAACAGGTACATTCAGCATTATACCTGTCGTGTACTCTATCATTGTACTTACCTGGGTTAGTGGTTTTGATATAATTTATTCACTTCAGGATGACGAGTTTGACAGGTCGAACGAACTATACTCACTCCCTTCTTCTGCCGGCAAGAAAAAAGCACTTTCCATTTCCGTTTTTATTCACATTATAACAATACTTTTTGTTATAATCGCAGGATATATTGGAGAAGGCAGATTTTTTTTCTGGGCAGGTGCAATTGTATTTATTTTCTTATTAATTTATCAACACACGATTGTAAAGCATGACAACCTTAGCAGGGTAACACTGGCTTTCGGCACAACGAATGGAATAGCCAGCATTTTGTTTGCTGTTTTCGTAATTCTTGATCTGTTTTTCAGAATGGGGTAATTTGAATTAATACTTTCTGAATGGTTAATAAAGTTAAAAACGAATCGATTAAGTTTAATAATAAACTCTTAAAATTATTATTTTTTTCTTTAAACCCCCTTTCCCGTTTCCTCCAGGGGGGAAAGGATAGCTTCGTCTCCTTCCTCCGCCAGCTGGCGGAGAAGGTTGGGAAGGGGGTCAAGACTATCCAAAATAGTAGTTTTTAATATTTATTTTAGTAATGATAATTTGTATTATCTTATCATAGGTTTTGCTGATCTTAATGTTTTTTTGTTTCTTGCTACGTATATAAAATTTGAATTTATGGGTGAATTAGTTATAAAAGAGGTACTTACAAAAAAGGACCTGCGCGATTTTATTTATCTTCCGGAAAAGGTTCATAAGGATGAACCAGACTGGCTTCCTCCCATCTACATGGATGAATGGGAGTTATATAACAAAAAGAAAAACAAATCTTACCAGTATGCCGACGCTATTCTTCTTCTGGCTTACAGAGATAAAAAACCTGTTGGAAGAATTATGGGGATCATTAACAAAAGGTATAACTCAATTCATGATGAGAGGAACGGCCGGTTCTGTTTTATGGAGTGTTACAATGATAAAGAAGTATTTCATACACTCCTGACAAAAGTTGAAGAATGGGCAATTCAGAATGGAATGATAAGTATGATAGGTCCCCTTGGATTCTCTGACAAAGACCCTCAGGGATTTCAGATAGAAGGTTTTGAATACCCACAATTCATGACTAGTCCAAACAATTCACCATATATGCCTGAGCTGATGGATGGTGAAGGATATGAGAAAAAAGTCGATCTTGTAAATTATCTCGGAAAACTACCTGAAAAACTTCCTCCTATTTATGAAAAAGTTCTTACCAGAGTTGATAATAATAAAGAATATAAAATCATTCAATTTAATTCTAAAAAAGAATTAAAACCCTATATTATAGGCGTGCTACAGCTTATGAATGAGGCTTTTGAGGAAATTTATGGTTTTGTTCCGCTCAACGATAAGGAGAAGACCGATTTTGCTGCCAGGTACCTGCCCATCCTGGATCCTAAATTCATCAAAGTTATTGAAACAGAAGGCCTTTTGGTAGGGTTTGCAATCGGGATGCCGGATTTCAGCAAAGGGATAAGAAACGCAAGAGGCAGATTATTGCCATTTGGGATTTTTAAGATACTAAGGGATTCGAAGCGGTCAAAGAAATTATTGATGATGCTTGGTGGCGTAAAAAAAGCATACAGAGGGAAAGGTTTGGAAGTCCTGTTAGGAGTAAAAATTTTCCAGTCAGGGATAGAACATAAAATGACAATGATCGATAGCCACCTGATTCTGGAAAATAATACCAGAATGAGGAGCGAGTGGGAAAGAATAGGTTGCTCTGTTGTGAAAAAGTTCAGGATATATCAGAAAGACCTGCTTCCTAAAGCCTGAAGACCAGGTAAATCTATATTATAATTCGGTTAAAAAAACAAAGGGATATGATAAAATCCATGACAGGTTACGGTAAGGCAATCGCAGAAACTCCTCAGAAAAAGATAACGATCGAAATTAAATCGCTCAATTCCAAGCAGCTTGATTTGAGTACTAAAATGCCCTGGTTGTATAAGGAAAAGGAGCCTGAAATAAGGAACCTGATCAGCCAGTTGCTTGACAGGGGGAAAATTGATTTTTCTATATATTGCGATATGCTTGATAACGAGATAGTTACTATAATCAACAAATCAGTCGTCAGAAATTATTATAACCAGTTTAAAGAGATTGCTGCTGATCTGAATATAGACCTTGATGATCAGATATTTACTGCTATTATGAAACTTCCTGATACTCTGAAAACAGAAAAAGCTGAGATGCCGCAGGGCGAATGGGAGATTGTCAAAAATCAAGTTATCGAATCAATTACCATGCTTGATCTTTATAGAATTGAGGAGGGAAATTCTATAATGATTGATCTTAAGAAATGTATCACGAAAATTCTGTCATTTCTGGAAACTGCTGAGACATTTGAGGGAGGCCGGTTAACTAAAATCAGGGAAAAACTAAATACAATACTCGAAGATAACGTAGGCTCTGAAAACATAGATAAAAACAGATTTGAACAGGAACTTATCTTCTACATAGAGAAATACGATATCAACGAAGAGAAAGTAAGGCTAAGAACACATTGCGACTATTTCGTGGAAACGCTCAACACTCCATCTCCAAATGGAAAGATACTTAGCTTCATTGCTCAGGAGATTGGTCGCGAAATAAATACAATAGGTTCAAAAGCTAACGACGCCTCTATTCAGAAACTTGTTGTAATGATGAAGGATGAACTGGAAAAAATTAAGGAACAGACTCTTAATGTACTGTAAATGGAAGGTAAACTTGTAATCATATCAGCGCCATCGGGGGCAGGGAAAACAACAATTGTGAAGCATCTTCTCGACGGCGGATTAAAACTTTCGTTTTCTGTATCTGCAACAACCAGACAAAGAAGGGGTAACGAGATAGATGGTGTAGACTATTTCTTTATTAGTGTACCTGAATTCAAAAAAAGAATTGAAAATAATGAATTCGTTGAATGGGAAGAGGTATATAAAGATCTTTTATATGGTACACTCAAATCTGAAATAGAAAGAATATGGGCAAAAGGCAATCATGTAATATTTGATGTTGACGTACATGGAGGGATCAGACTAAAAGAAATCTTTGGTAACAAATCTATTGCGATTTTCATTATGCCTCCTACCATTGAAGAACTGGAGAACAGACTTCTAAAAAGGAATACAGAAAGTAGTGAACATTTAAAGATGAGAGTTGCAAAAGCAAAGCAAGAAATGAGTCTTGCGGAAGAATTCGATATGGTGATAGTTAACCATCAGCTGGATAAGGCAAAAGAAGAGTCATTGAAATTAGTTTCATCATTTCTTGTGGGTAATTTTAAATAACCGGATGATAAAAACCGGACTATATTTCGGATCATTCAATCCGGTTCATATCGGCCATATAGCGATAGCCGGATACATGACAGGATTTGCCGGTCTTGATCAGGTTTGGTTTGTGGTGAGTCCTCAGAACCCGTTAAAAAAGAAGGAAACTCTTCTGGCTGATCATCAGCGTTTTTATATGACACAACTTGCGATTGGTGACAACACCAGACTTAAAGCATCTGATATTGAATTCAAACTACCAGTTCCTTCATATACTATAGACACAATCACATATCTAAAAGAGAAATACCAAAATAATGAGTTTAATCTTGTTATGGGAGAAGACAATCTGTTTACGCTGCATAAATGGAAAAATGTAAATGAACTGATACAAAAGTGTCCTATCTACGTCTATCCTCGTCCGGATGCCATAAAACCGCCCTCTCCCCTGCTCGATCAGATCCTTTCAAAAGCTGAAATTCACATGGTAAAGGCACCTCTTATGGATATTTCAGGCACCTTCATCCGTGACGGTATTAAGAATGGTAAGGATATGTCGTATTTTCTCTCCGCCCCGGTATGGAAGTACATAAAAGAGATGCATTTTTATGAGTAAACCCCCTCTGCCGCTGCGCGGCATCTCCCCCAAGGGGGCAAAATCTCCTCATCTATTTGATAACCAATAGAACAGTAGTATTTTTCCCCCTTGGGGGAAATTAAAAGAGGGTTTATGGATAAGAGAAAAACTCTCCTTGTGGGAATTAAAAGAAGTTTTAATATTAAAATACGTAATTACTTTGCCTTCTGCACCTCAGATATAATCTCTTCTCCCCTTATCAGCGCCTTTTCATTCATTGGAATAAGGTTATGGTATCTTTCAGGAAGAGATTTCTTCAGTCCTTTAATAATATTCTCAAGTTTAATAATTGGTTTCACCTTAATAAATCCACCAAGTACAATCATATTGAATGTTTTGGAGCTGTTCATTCTGGCTGCCTCTTCAGTTGCATCAACCCGGTATATTGTAATATCTTTTCTCTCAGGATGACGTGTAATACCATTACTGTCGTAAATAAGAACACCACCCGGTTTTACAGAACTTTCAAATTTATCGAGCGATTGCTGGTTAAGAATAATTGCTGTATCAAAATTCTTTACAATCGGAGAACTAATCCTTTCGCTGCTTATAATTACGGTTACATTTGCTGTTCCTCCGCGCATCTCGGGGCCATATGAAGGCATCCAGCTAACTTCCATATCCTGCATTACTCCCGAATATGCCATTATCTTACCCATCGACAGAACTCCTTGTCCTCCAAAGCCGGCTATAATTATTTCTTCAGTCATTTTCTTGAGAATTTTTGTTAGTGATTTCGCTTTTCAATGATTAGTCAATTTAATCTCTTTTGCTTTTTAGACCTCCTACCCAACCTTCTCCGCCAGCTGGCGGAGGAAGGAGACGAGGCTATCCTTTCCCCCCTGAGGGAAATAAGAAAGGGGGTAATTATTCCTTTGGAGTTTTAATATCACCTAGTGGATAATACGGGAACATATTTTCCTCCATCCATTTATTTGATTGAACCGGTGTCATTCTCCAACCTGAGGGACAATTAGAAACTATTTCAATAAAACAGGTCCCTTTTCCCAGCATCTGATATTGAACAGCTTTTCTGATAGCTTTTTTTGTCTTTTTCACATTTGCAGAAGTGTGAACGCTCTGTCGGGTAACAAAGTAAGTACCTGGAAGAGTGGCAACAATCTCTGTCATTTTAAGTGGATTACCCATAGTTTTAACATCTCTTCCATAAGGAGATGTTGAAGATTTCATACCGGGTAGTGTTGTTGGAGCCATCTGACCTCCAGTCATTCCATAAATACCGTTATTTATGAAGACGATAAGAATATTCTCACCTCTGTTGCAAGCATGAATTGTCTCTGCCGTACCAATCGCGGCGAGGTCTCCATCGCCCTGATAAGTAAATACAAACCTATCAGGTAAGAGACGCTTTATAGCTGTTGCAACAGCCGGAGCACGACCGTGGGCAGCCTCCTGAATATCAACATCGAGATAGTTATACATCAGAACTGAGCATCCAACCGGAGACACCCCGATGGTTTTAGACTGAATACCCTCTTCATCAATAACTTCAGCGAGTATCCGATGTGCAGTTCCATGACCACAGCCGGGGCAGTATGACAGAGTATTATCTGTCATTATGTTTGTCTTCCGATAAACCAGATTTTCAGGTTTAATTATTTCTTTTATACCAGTAGCTTCGAGCATATCTTACCCTCCAATAATATTTGATTTCAAATTTTCCACAACCTCCTCAGGTGTAGTCACAATACCTCCCATTCTTCCAAAATGTTTGACAGGCACTTTCCCATTTACTGCAAGAAGAACATCTTCAACCATTTGTCCAGCACTCATTTCCACTGAGAGGATTCCCTTTACCTTTCCTGCAAGCTCACTTATACGTTTTGAAGGAAAGGGGAAGAGTGTTATTGGTCGTAATAAGCCAACTCTAATCCCTTGAGCCCTCAGAAGCTGAACAGCTTTCTGACATACTCTGGCGCTTGTTCCATACGCCACCAGGAGATATTCAGCATCGGCTGTCTGAAATTCCTCTAAACGAACTTCATTTTCCTTAATAATATTATATTTAGTCTGAAGTTTCTGGTTATGTAATTCCATTCCGTTTGAATCAAGATCAAGCGAAGTAATAATATTTCGCTCCCTGGTTGACGGTTTTCCTGTAGTAGCCCAGTCAGGAAATACTGTAGATCTTGCCTTCTGCGGTCCAAGATAAACCTTTTCCATCATCTGACCAATCGCCCCATCAGACAACATTAGAACAGGGTTTCGGTATTTAAAGGCAAGCTCAAAACCCAGATCAACAAAGTCAGCCATCTCCTGTACTGACGCCGGAGCAAGCACAATGAGGTGGTAATCACCATGCCCACCCCCCTTAACTGATTGAAAATAATCTGATTGGGCAGGTTGGATCGTTCCGAGACCAGGTCCGCCCCTTACAACATTTACTATCAGGCATGGAAGCTCTGCACCTGCAATATAAGAGATGCCTTCCTGTTTCAAACTGATACCGGGAGAAGACGATGAAGTCATAACTTTTTTACCGCATGCAGCACCGCCGTATACCATATTAATTGCAGCAACTTCACTCTCAGCCTGAAGGACAACCATACCTGTAGTTTCGGCAGGGTTTGCTTCCATCAGGTATTCCAGAATTTCGCTCTGTGGTGTAATAGGATAACCAAAATAGCCATCGGCTCCGGCACGAATCGAAGCTTCAGCAACCGCCTCATTACCCTTCATCAATCTCAATTCCTTTTCCATTTCTGTCTATATTTTTGTTTTATAAACCGTAATAACCCCATCAGGACAAACCATTGCACAATTGGCACACCCAATACAAAGTTCAGGATTGGCAGGGAAGGCATAATTATAACCTTTCCCATTCACCTCTTTTGCCATGGCTATGGTACCTGTGGGACATGTTACCATACATACCTCGCAACCTTTACATTTTTCAATATTTACAACAATACTGCCTCTTATCTTTGCCATTTTATCTGTTATTAATTCTTAGTTAATGGATGATCCTCAAAGAAACATTTTAAACGTAACCCGAGGTCATCAAATTGTTCCCTTGAAACATTCGATACACATGCTCTCAAACCATCATTTCTGTCGCTTCCTGTTATATCAAGCGAAATAGCACTTATCCCATAATAAAGGAGTTCAGCTAACAGTTCACTACCAGTCATACCCGGATAACAGATTGTGAAATAAAAACCATCGGCAATCGGTTCATTTAGATCAGTGTCATAAGGAATTTTAAAACCATATTTCAAAAAGAGAGCTTTCATGATTCCTGCTTTCTCTCCATATTCCTTTAAAACATCCATAAACTTGTAATCTCCGTCATTTACTGCTTTCAGCAAAGCCGCGAGACCATATTGAACTGAATGTGAAACACCCGCTGATAAACCGTATAAAGCTCCAAACACAGCTGAATGGCCAAATTTACCAGATGAGTAATACCTCAAGAGATCGGGGTACTCCCGCTCAAAAAGGTGATCTGATATTGCCATTATTCCTATTCTCTGGCCAGCATAGCTGAATATTTTGGAACTTGAAATTAGAATGATATAATCATCAATATACTTGCCAATTGTAGGTTGAAATGGTGATATTCCCGGCTTTGAATAGTCTTTTCTGAAATCCATTCCGAAATAAGCCAAATCTTCAATTACAATAACATCGTACTTCCTGCAAAGTTCACCTATAATCGAAAGTTCTTCTTCGTTTAAACACATCCAGGTTGGATTATTTGGATTTGAGTAAAGTATTGAAGAAATCTTTCCCAGTTTCAGATATGATTCAAGTTTGCTTTTGAGCTTTTTACCCCTGTGTTCAAAAATGTCAAATGAATAATAATCGTGACCTAGCATCTTAACCTGCTGCTTCTGAACCGGAAAACCCGGATCAAGAAACAGAGTACCTTCCCTGTGTTTATCATTCCTGTTTGCCACAAGGAAACTGATCATCGATCCCATCATCGAACCAACAGTTGGAATGCATCCCTGAGGGTTTATATCTACATTAAGGAAAAGTTTAATAAATCTGGAGGTTTCCTCTTTAAGCGACTTAATTCCTTCAATGTTTGGATAGACGGAAACAACTCCCCTTTTTAGTGCAGCAATCTCCGCCTCAATTCCTATCTGAGAGAAGGGTAATCCGGGTACACCCATTTCCATTTTGATGTACTTCACTCCTGTGGCGATTTCAATCTGATGGACCAGCTTTACAATCTCCCTTATACTTGCAGTTCCCAGATTATCCAATCCGCTTTCCGATTTCAGAATATTAACTGTATTAAAATCAACTGGTGTTTTCCTCATCTTCTACAGTTTGAATTCGTGGTATAATACGAATGTTTCAAATATAATAATATTAATATCAATCAGAATTTTCTGTTATCAATCACATGTTTCGATTTACCCTCGCTCCTCTCAATAGTTTTGGGTTCAACCAGAGTAACTTTTAGTCCAAGCCCTATAGCACTTTCAATAGTATTCTGAATTTTTTCACGCAGCGACTGCAGCTCACTAATTTTATCCTGAAAAAACTCCTCCTCTACTTCCACTTTTAATTCGAGTGAATCGAGGTTATTGTTTCTGTCAACAATCAGCATGTAATGAGGTTTTATTTCACTAATCTCAAGCAATACACTTTCCACCTGCGACGGGAACAGATTTACACCGCGAATGATTAACATGTCATCACTTCGTCCCAGGCACTTTTCCATCCGAACCAAAGTACGTCCGCATTTACATTTTTCAAAATTAAGTCGCGTAAGATCGCGTGTACGGTATCGTATAAGGGGTAGACCCTCCTTGGTTATTGTTGTAAATACCAGCTCCCCGGTACTCCCTTCAGGCAGAACCCGGAGTGTTTTTGGATCAATAATTTCAGGAAAGAAGTGATCTTCGTTTATATGCAAACCTTGCTGTATAACACATTCACTTGCCACCCCCGGGCCAATAACCTCACTAAGCCCGTAGATATCTATAGCTTTTATTCTGAGCTTTTCTTCAATCTCACGCCTCATGTTTTCGGTCCATGGTTCAGCTCCAAAAACACCAACTCTCAATTTCAGATCTTCACGCTTTATTCCACTTTCTTCGATAGCTTCGGCTAGAAACAATGCATAGGATGGAGTACAAGCCAATACGGTACTTCCAAAATCGTGCATAAGCTGAATCTGCCTGACTGTATTACCACCTGAAATTGGAATCACGGAAGCGCCTATCTTTTCTCCTCCATAATGCAGACCCAGACCGCCTGTAAAAAGACCATAACCATAGGCGACCTGGATAAAGTCATTACGGTTAGCGCCGGCGGCGGTAAGAGTACGCGCCATCACCTCCGACCATGTGGCAATATCATTACGGGTATACCCTACCACAGTAGGTTTTCCGGTTGTGCCCGATGATGCATGAACACGAACAATTTCACTCATGGGTACGGCAAATAATCCAAAAGGATAGTTATCTCTCAGATCATGCTTTGTAGTAAAAGGCAATTTTGACAGATCATCGATACTGTTAATGTTTTCAGGACCTAATCCTGCTTCCTGCATCCTGTTCCTGTAAAACGGAACATTGAAATATACTCTTTCGACTGTCTCCCTGAGTCTTTCGCTTTGCACCTGCCTGATCCCATTTCGATCCATACATTCAAAATGGCGGTTCCAAATATCCATATCAAATTATTTAATCCTGAGAGTAAACTAAAATACAATACTCTAATTTAACAAAATCAATTTCCTAAATTTTATATAAATCACTGGCTTTGAGCAGTTCCAATTCATGACTTTTCAGAGCCTTAATAGCTTCTTCAGTATTGCTGCAGCGGAGAATAATAATTGATTTATCACCCAGAGAAAATGCATAAGTATATTCCACACTGATTGCCATATCGGATAAGATCCTTAATATTTTTGCATAATGTTTCGCTTCATTCGGAACAATGACAGAAATTACTTCAGTCAGATTCACAGAGAAAGATTTCTTTTTCAGGAGTTCCCGTGCTTTTTCAGGGTCAGAAACTATGAGACGTAATATTCCGAATTCTGCAGTGTCGGCAACGCTTAACGCTGTTATTCTGATATTCTCCTCTCCAAGTACTTCCAGAACTTCAGTCAGCCGACCCGATTTATTTTCCAGAAAAACTGATAACTGATGAGTAATCATGGCTTTAATTCTTTTTTAATAAATAAAAAGTCCGAAGATAATCATAAACTTATTAGGATATTATAAACGCTATAAAGATCATTTTTCAATTCGTATTCTTGCATCAACCACAGTGATGTCGTCGCAGCTGCCAATCAATGGATTAAGGTCCACTTCCTTAATTTCAGTCGCGTATCTCAATAAGCTTGAGAGCCTGACAATTATTTCCGCAAATTTCAATTCGTTTATTCCCGGTTTACCCCTTGTTCCTCGGATAATCTTGTAACTTTTCAGACTTCTGATCATCGATTCGGCTTCATTAAAAGTAAGTGGAGCAAGTCCCGACGAAACATCACCAAGAACCTCTACAAATATTCCACCTAACCCACAAAGTATGATGTGTCCAAAACGTGGTTCATATTTTGCGCCAATGAAAAGCTCTATGCCCGAAAGCATCTGTTGAACAAGAACTGCATTTACCCCCTTTATCTGCTTCATCCTGTGGAATTCTGCCTCAAGGTGCTTCTCCGATTTTATATTCAGAGTAACACCTCCGACATCTGATTTATGAACGGGGCCGACAACTTTTAATGCCAGAGGGTAACCGGTTTTTTTTGCAGCGGATAAAAGTTCTCTTTTTGTAACAGCCACCATTTCCCTGACAACGGGAATATGGGCAGCATTAAGAAGTTGCTGTATAATAGCAGGTTCAAGATAACCATTTGGAGCGGCATCAATAATCTTCCTTACAAGTTGCACATCGATATTTTCCAGAAAAATATTCTCTTCAGCCGGAGTAGGAGTATTGGAGATTTTAATAAGGGCCCGGCCAAGAACAACTTCGTCGGGGAAATTCACGTGACCCTTGTTAAGAAAATACTCTATCTCTTTTGATGAGCTTGTAACCGAGGGAAGAATGGGATAAAGAGGCTTATTGCAAGTCTTGATTTTTTCATGCAACAGATCATATACTTTTGTCATATCATTCAAGCCGTTGCTTCCAAAAATCACACTCATACCATCAATTTGCGGCATCTCCTTATCAACATATTCGATTACTTTATCGAGCTGATCTATAGATGCAGTTGCAATCATATCGATAGGATTATCAGCAGATGCTCCCTGGTTCATCATTGCAATCAATTTATCATGATGTTTACCGGATATTCGTGGAATATTCATGCCCCCCGCCGATAAAGCATCAGTAAGCATCACTGCAGGCCCACCAGCATGTGTTATTATTGCAATATTTCTGCCCTTCAGATGTTTGTGAAAGAACACACATGCAACTGTTGCCAGTTCCTCGCGGCCGGTACATCTTACAATTCCTGCTTTACGGAATAATGCTTCAACCGCAAGGTCAGATGATGCCATTGCACCTGTATGAGATGAAGCTGCTCTGCTCCCGGCTTCAGTAGTACCAGCTTTTATAGCTGCAATCATACACCCTTTTCGTATCAGAGATGACGCATGATGCAGAAGTTTGTCTGGATTCTGTATGCTCTCAACATAAATCATTTTAATCCGAGAGCTTACACCCGGTTCAAAGGTTATGTCCCAGTACTCCAGAACATCTTCCACACCCGTCTGGGCGCTGTTTCCAACGGAATAAATACTTGAAAAATTCAGACCTTTTGGCATTGCTGATTCGAACACAAAGACAGCTGTAGCACCGGAGCCGGAAACGAAATCGCAACCACTGCTATTGAGCTTTGGAACAGGTGTGGTAAAAACACCATTATAAGTTGGGGTTATTACACCAATACAATTTGGTCCGATTAGTGTACCTCCCGATTTGCTGATAATGTCGGCAATTTCAATTTCCAGTTTCCTGCCCTCCTCACCTGCTTCACTAAACCCGGCCGATATAATGATAAATGCCCTGGTATTCTTATCTCTTACAAGTACCTGAATTGCAGATAAACATAAATTTGCGGATATTGCCAGTATTGCCAAATCTGTCTGAGGAATCTCAAGAATGTCTTTAAATGATTTAACACCCTGAACCAAATCCTGTTTTGGATTTACGACGTAGAGATTTCCGGAGTATTTTCCGTCGAGAATGTTTTTCAGGACTTTTCCTCCCGGTTTGAAAAGATCTTCCGATCCGCCAACAACGACAATACTATTCGGGTTTATAAGCTTTTCATTTATCATAACAAGTTGTAATGGTGCAGATTTGAATTATGAATTATGAATTACAAATTCATTAATTAGGTATCTGAAAAGACTACAAACCCGCAAACCTTTTAAGGAAACCGACATTCAGAGCAACAGTAAAAAGATATATTACTGATATATAATGATTTACACCCAATTGTATAATAGATTTATTTTTTACCAAGGTAAGAATAATTAATAGTACAATTTAGAATAATTATCATCATGTTTCTTAACATAATAAATCATTTTGATGCTTGATATTAGTTTTTATCACAATCGTTTAAACGTACCTGCAAACCAGTTTCCCAGTTGACACTATAATTATCGTGGTTTTAAGAACCGGAGAAGATCATAAAATACATTAAAACATAAGTCAAGAGAACTCCAACAAAATAAAATTCTTAATTTTAAACCGTTTCGTCAGATAATTAACCAGAAAGGGCGAACTGATTAAATTTAGAATATGAGATTCCGCAATGAAGGAAAATTTATTAGGAGATTGCTAATTATTTTAGTATTGATATTTATTGGATTTCCGGCTGGGCTATTATTAAAAGCGCAAACAGAAGCATTGGACTCACTTAATCGTGCGTTAATTCTAAGTTTTGATAAAGGTCAAAAACTCCTGATTCTTAACCGTTTGGCCTACGAACTAAGGGAAAAGGATCTTCAAAAATCTAAAGCGTTATTGGAAGAGGCTCTGGATCTGGCCAGAAAGTCTGAGAACAGGGAAGAATTGGCATTTGCATTGAGTACTAAGGGCTTCGTTTTAAACAGCTCTTACGAATTTTCTCCGGCATTGAATAATTATCTTGAAGCTCTCAATATCTATATCGAGCTCGATAAAAATAATAAGAAGGATTATAAACCTACTATTGGGTTTCTTTACTATCAGATAGGATCATTATATAAGACACTTGGGAATTACCAGAAAGCTATTGAATATTGTCTTTCCGGACTTAAAATGTATGAAGCGTCAGATGACAAAAGCGGGGTAGCCCTAATTTACAGGGTAATGGGAAGTATCTATAAATACAAAGAAGATTATGAAAAATCATTATTCTACTATTTCTCCGGGTTGAAAATAAATGAAGAGATTAAAAATCTTCCAGGAGTCGCAAACTCTTTTAACAATATCGGGATAGTATATTTGTTAATGAAAGATTTCGATAAGGCTCTGAACTATTATAAAAAGAGTTTAGAAATAAATATTTCGATAAATATCGAAAATGAAGCTGCAATAAATTATGGAAATATTGGTGCCGTATATCTTGAAATGAATCAAATTGATTCTGCCTTATATTACTTTAGCAAGCGATTTAATATCGCTCAGATTCTCAATGATAAAAAAGGAATTATCATTTCACTTGAATCATTTGGAGATTATTATTATAAAAAGAAGGAATATTTAAGAGCTCTTGATTATTATAAAAGAGCTCTTCCACAATCCAGAGACCTTGGAATTCTGGAAACCACTAAAAATATTCTGAAAAGTATGAGCAATCTGTACGAAGAGAACTCAGATTATGTTAAAGGACTTGTTTTTTATAAATCATACATAAGCCTAAGGGATAGCTTGTTAAATCGTGAAGCTGTACAAAAGATCGAACAGATGGAAATGGAATATTCCCTTGAAAAAGAAAGAAATAATCATTTATTTTCAGAACAAAAGAATAGGCTCTACATTATGGGAGGGTTTGTTTTGCTCATCTTATTTATACTGTTCCTTTTCCTGATTTACATGAATCAAAATCTTAAACTGAAACGAAATAATCTTGAACAAAAAAAACTTGAAATAGATAAACAACAATTACAAAATGAAGTCTATTTTAAAGACAAAGAACTGGTAAGCAAGGCAATCAGCCTGGCCGAAAAAAATGAACTTATGGTTGATATCACCAATCGGTTGAAAAGCATTGTTTTAGATCCTAAAGTAACAAATAGTAAAGTTAAGGATATCATTGAAGATCTTCGTTTCCACTCCGATACACATTTATGGGATGAATTCGAGTATACATTTTTACAGGTACATCCTGATTACTACAATTCACTTGGAACTCATTTTCCGGAATTGACTCCCAATGAAAGGCGGTTGAGTGCTTTTCTCAGACTTAACCTCTCAACAAAAGAGATATCAAATATTACTCATCAGTCATTGCATTCACTTACTGTAGCCAGAACAAGGCTAAGAAAAAAACTTGGTATTGCCCACACAACAGAAAATCTGGCAACATTTCTTAGTAAGTTTTAAGAGAATAATATTCGAACATGCCTATGTTTCTGTAATCCAGAATATTATACTTCATTGTATCTAAATTGTAGCTATTTATAAAGTTATAGCTATTGTATTTGTATTGTAACATCCCGGGAATATTACAAATTATTAGCTGTAATTGACATCGAATTTTTAATTAATGATACACCCGATATTATTCATTTTACCAAATATCATTTATCAAAATTGAAAAAAGATAATATTTTATTAAATTTTAACCATAACCAAAAAATCCAAAAAGCATGAAAAAAAGAATGGCTTGTGAAAGTTTTTCGCTTAAAAGAGGGGTATTAAAAATATGCTCTCCCACATGGCTGATGACCTTGGTAATGCTAGTGGTTTCAATCAGCGTTTCCGCTTCAATCAGCACTGATACAAATTCTCCATTTGTTGAAGAAAAAGATTTAGGTGCGATTCCACAACAGCAAACAACTATAATTAGTGGTACAGTATCATCAGGCAATTTACCACTACCCGGAGCAACGATCATGGAAAAGGGCTCTGCAATGAATGCAACAATTTCCGATAAAGACGGTAAGTTTTCACTCACTGTTTCAGGGAAGAAAGCAGTGTTGATTGTAACTTTTGTTGGTATGAAAGCAATCGAGATACAGGCAGGTTCTGTCAATTCTCCTGTAACCGTAGACATGCAGGAAGACCTTTTTAACCTCGAGGAAGTTATCGTAACTGGCTACGGCTCTGTAAAAAAAGAGGCCTATGCCGGTTCAGCCAGTTTCATTAAATTAGATAAACTTTCTGACGTTCCTGTTTCCAGTATCGGGGATCTCCTTCAGGGATCAGCGGCAGGAGTTCAGGTAACCAACAGTTCAGGACAACCCGGCTCAGCAACTCAGATCAGAATTCGTGGTACGGGGTCATTCAATGCTTCAAACGACCCATTATATGTAATAGATGGAGTCCCTATCATTTCAGGAAACGTTTCGTCGTTGGGCACCAGTTCCGGACTCGATATCTTGTCAACAATTAGTCCCTCCGATATTGAAAACATTTCAGTAATTAAGGACGCAGCTGCTGCATCATTATATGGATCAAGAGCAGCAAACGGAGTCATTCTAATCACTACTAAAAAGGGCGTTTCGGGTATGACTAAGGTAAACTTTAAGTCAGAGGTTGGGTTCTCCGATTTTGCAGTTAATTACAGGCCTTTTATGAGCGGCGATGATCGAAAAGCAACTATCTATGAAGGTTTGGTTAACGAAGGAATTTACTACAATGGATTAGATCAGACAGCTGCTACCGCTTATGCTGATGCCAATATTGACAGGTATGCAAAACTCCCATGGACAGGTGTCTGGACCGATTGGAAAGCTCTTCTTTTCAGAAAAGGCACATATAAAAGTAATGAAGTATCCATTTCTGGTGGTACTGATAAAATAAAATATTTTTCCTCCCTCAGTTACTTAGACCAGGACGGAGTATCAGTAATGAGCTTTTTAAAAAGATTATCTGGACGACTAAACTTTAGTTATGAGGCCACAAAAAAGCTTAATGTTGGAGCCAACATTTTGTTTTCCACTGTAAAACAAAGCACTAATACTGAAGGCACAGCATACGTAAGTCCATTTTATTCTGTCTTTAACACTGTTCCCGGAAGAGATGTACCGTTTAATCCAGATGGAAGTTATGCATCTGCTTTCCCCAGAAACGGAACAGGCAGAAACCCAAAAGCTTATGCAGATTTAAACTATCAAAATGAAAATATTATTAGGGCATTCAATACAATCTATGCCGGCTATAATATACTTAATGGTCTGCAGTTTAAATCGTCGTTGAGCTATGATTTTAATATGATCAAGGGTGTTTCGTTTACTCATCCACTAAGCTCTTATCCTGCAGGACTAGGATCAATAAGCAAGTCTTTCTATGACAGGCGAAGCACTGTCTTTTCAAACAACTTACAATATGTTAAAACCTTCGCTCAGGATCACAATTTTGATGCATTGATCGCTTATGAAATCACAGATTATTTGAGTGATAATATCTCAGGGTCAAAAGAAAATCTTCCAAACTGGAATCTGGTAGAACTGGACAACTTTTCGGTTTCAAGGTCTGTTTCAGGCTATGCTGACGGTTATAGAATGTTGTCTTACGTATCCAGATTCAATTATGATTATAAAAGAAAATATTATGCGGGAATTAGCTTCAGACGGGATGGCAGTTCACGTCTGGCTCCTGAGAGCCGCTGGGGTAATTTCTGGTCAGTTTCCGGCGCCTGGAAAGTCTCTGAAGAATCATTTGTTGAAGGGATTAAGGATATCTTCCCTGAAATTAAACTTAGAGCATCCTATGGCGTAAACGGAACTTTACCCTCAGGCAATTATGACTACATGGGCTTATCATCGTACGGCGCCGATTATAATGGAATACCCGGCCTGGTAGAGTCGCAATTCTTAAATAATAACCTGAAATGGGAAACAAACTATAATTCTAATTTTGGTCTGGATTTGAACATACTCAATAAGGTAAGAATTTCTGTAGAATTCTACAACAGGCTGACAAAAGATCTGTTAATGAATGAACCTACATCGCTCACAACAGGTTTTAGCTCTATCCTTAGCAATATTGGTGAGATGCGGAATCGTGGTATTGAGGCAGAACTGGTTTCAACAATAATCAATAATAAGAATTTTACGTGGACCTCTAGTTTAAATTTCTCTCATAACAACAATAAAATATTGGTATTGGACGGGGAGCAAACTTCTATTGTAAGCGGTACCCAGATCAGGATGATTGGGATGCCATACAATACCTTTTATTTAAGAGAGTTTGCTGGAATTGACCCTGCTGATGGAACGACATGGTTTTATACAAATACTTTAGATGCTGACGGCAATTATGTAAAGGATAAAACAAAGGATCTTAATATCGCAAACATGATACCCCTTCAGAGCCCTTATCCCAAATTAACGGGAGGTTTTGTCAATAACTTCAAGATCTATTTCGTGGATCTTGGTTTCACTTTTACATATTCTCTTGGTGGATATTCTTATGACTCAGCAGCCGGAAAACTGGAAAAGGAAGGAACTACAAATGGCCTAGATGCTAATATCCCGATATATTATGAAGACAGATGGAGAAAACCCGGAGATCAGTCAATTTATGGGATCTATATTGCCAATAATAAGTGGGATTTGGCAGACGGCTATTCAAATTCAAGAAGGATTCACAGTACAGACTATATGAGATTAAAAAATATCAGTTTAGGTATCACTATCCCTGAAAAGATAACTGATTACCTTAAATTGGAACGGGCAAGGGTTTTCGCTTCAGCCAATAATATATGGACAGTGGCAAAATGGAAAATGTACGACCCTGAAGTGGGAAGCGATGGTGTAATGGCTTGGCAAACACCTCAATTAAAGACAACTACATTTGGTATAGAACTTACATTTTAATAATTATTTGTCATGAAAAATATATTTTATTTTTTACTTATACTACCACTTTTCTTTATCTCATGCAGTGAAGACTGGCTTGATGTTAAACCTACAACACAGGTTCTTTCACAAGAGGCTATAAAAAATATTCAGGATGCCGATTATGCTGTTAACGGTATATATTCAACACTTCAGAACTATGAATACTATGGTGCAAGAATGCAATATTATGCCGATGTAACAGGAGATGACATGCAGGCTACAGGTACCAACAAAAGAAGCTCTCAGTATTATATGATGGTTAGCTCTACCGATGATACTTATCGTTCATTATGGGAATTGCCATATAAAGTTATCAGATATTCTAATAATATACTATCACAAATTGACGCACTTATAGTAACACCTACAGATACTGCGCAAAAAAATGATTTAAAAGGGCAGGCATTAGTTCTCAGAGCTCTCGCTTTATTTGATGTTACCAGGGTATATGGTTCAACATATTTGAAAGATAATGGAGCTTCATTAGGAGGATGCATCATTACAACGGTTGTAGGCCCTGAATATCAACCTACCAGAAATACAGTCAACGAATGCTATAACCAGATAATTAAAGATCTTACAGATGCGATACCATTATTGAAAGTAACGAAAAATGATGGAAAAATTAACAGATGGGGAGCAAAAACTTTGTTAAGCAGAGTCTATTTATACAAAGGGGACAATCCAAATGCGCTAATACAGTCTGAAGAGGCAATAACAGGAGCTTTGGCAAATGGATACCGGTTATGGACTAATACCGAATATGCATCAGCTTCTGCAGCCTGGAAGAGTAGATTTACCCCTGAAGTTCTTTTCGAAGTAGTTAATACTGTAAGCGATAGAGCAGGAAATGATGGTATTGGATATTTAATGTGGAGTGGCGGATATAATGATATAGTATTAACCAGTGCATTTCTGACTTTACTTGAGGAAGATCCTCTTGATGTAAGGCTAAAAATCACTAAATTGATTACTACGAGCAGCTCATTTAATACAACCCGACCAATCTATTTGTTGAAGTATACAGGGTCGGACACTGATGTCAGAAATGCAAACATACCGGTTTTACGCCTATCTGAAGCTTATCTGAATGCGGCAGAAAGTGCAGTAAAAACTGGCGATAATGTCAAAGCAATTAATTATCTGCAGGCAATTGTCAAAAGGGCTAATCCGGCAAAAAGTGTTACAGGTACCGTTACTTTAGCAAGTGTTATTAAGGAAAGAAGAAAAGAATTTGTAGGAGAAGGTCACCGGCAATTCGATGCTCTGCGAAACAATGAAACCTTAGTAAGAATCGGAGGCTGGCATATACCAAATCTTATACCTGAAGTTCAGAGTTATACCAGAGATTATTTTCATGCAATATTACCTATTCCACGATATGAAATTAATTCTAATCCAAATTTAAAAGCACAACAGAATCCCGGGTATTCACAGTAGCACGGATTTTGTAAAACATAAGATATAAGGCTGTCTGATTTGAGTGTTTTTCAAAAAAGACAGCCTTATATATCTTCCTTTTAATCTCCTGTATTCTTTAGATGCAAGAAGAGAATAACTGTATTCTCTATTGTGGAAAAAGACAATAAAATGGTTCAAACAAAAAACAGTACTGAAATGTTCTACCCTGCAAAAAGATCTCTAATATTCTTTTGGCTATTAATATTCACTCCTCAAGTCTGCCTGAATAGCCAGGTATTAAATTCCATGGTTTCTACTATATCGTCAGGTAATAAAATCCTTACTGCGGATACTCTTCAAAAAGCTGTTATCCTTGGTAACTTAAACCTGGTAAAGATTTTACTGAAAGATGGGGTTAACCCTAACAATGTAGATATTTCAGGATGGACTCCTTTAGATTATGCGAAAAAAAGGAACCGTTCAGATATCGAAAATGTTTTGTTAGCAAGTGGCGCAAGAACTTTTCCTAAATCTATTGGCGATATGATCGATGGACCACACATACGGCGCATTGATTCAGTCACCTTTGAAGTTTACTTTCTTAAAAATGATAGTAAAATTAATAAATCAACTCTTATTAGAAATACTTATCCGGTCAGTAATCTTCCTATGACGATTAATAACATCTTAATTGAACCGGAAGATATTGATCTTAATAGAAAAACCGGCTTAATTACAAGTTCGTATCAAAACAAAAGTAAGATTTTTATCGTAGGAGACATTCATGGTGAGTTTTCAAGAGTGTTTTCGCTTCTTAAAGATAACAGAATCATAGATAAAAACGGAAAGTGGAAGTGGGGCAAAGGTCAGATTGTGTTTGTAGGAGATATTTTTGACCGTGGCAGCAAGGTAACTGAAACCCTGTGGTTTATCTTTTCTCTCGAAAAACAGGCTGCGAAAGCAGGAGGTAAAGTTCATTTGCTTCTGGGAAACCATGAACCAATGATATTTAACAACGACCTCCGATATATAACTGATGAGTATTATTCCCTCTGCGAAAACCTGGGACTTAACTATTCGGGGCTTTTTGACAAGCAGTCAGTACTGGGTAATTGGCTAAGACAGAAGCCTGTAATGGTGCAAATAAATGGTTTCGTCTTTTTGCATGCTGGTATTTCTCCTGAATTGATTGAAATGAGTCTAAAGGCAGATTCAATAAATAAAATGGTAAGGGACTACTTTAACAACACCGAAGATAAAAAAAATACAACTACCAGGCAGTTCATTCTGGGAAACAAAGGAGTTCTATGGTACAGAGGGTTAGTAGCTGATACATCAAGAAAAGATGTTATTGAGGAGAAGGAGTTGAACAAAGCTCTTGCATTCTATAATGCCAAATCTTTTATAATAGGACATACTGAGGTAGATTCAATTTCTTCATTCTTCAATAAAAAGGTTATCGATGTAAATATTCCAAGAAGAAACGATGAAATAAAGGAGCAGGGATTATTAATAAAAAAAGATTATATGTGGGTTTCTTATACTGTTAATAAAAAGAAAAAAATATGAAACTGAGAAAAAACACCACCAATTGTCAATGAAAAAATGTCAAGAGGCAGATATGTAAAAAGACGTTGTTAAGCTTTTACTATCTTTGCTGACCAAAAGCATTTGAATGGTTACGGAAATGAAAGAGATTCTCGCAAAAGACGATTTTACAAGGGAGAATATAATATCACTCCTTAATTCCAAAGAAGAAGACCGTACCCTCCTATTTAAGAAATCTGCCGCAGTAAAGGAAAAATATATTGGGAACAAGGTCTGGTTCAGAGGATTAATTGAGTTCTCAAATGTCTGTGGAAAAGATTGTCTCTACTGCGGGATCAGAAAAGGAAATAAAAATCTGGTACGTTATAGTTTATCGGATGACGAAATACTGGCAGCTGCCGGATTTGCTTATAAAAACCGTTATGGATCCATTGCTCTCCAGTCAGGAGAACTTGAAAGCAAGATTGTTACAAACAGAATTGAAAATCTTCTGCTTAGGATAAAAGATTTATCGAATGGCGAATTGGGAGTTACTTTATCTGTAGGAGAACAGGAACCAGAAGTGTATAAAAGATGGTACGAAGCCGGAGCTCACCGCTATTTGCTTCGAATTGAGGCCACAAACCAAACGCTTTATAATAAGATTCACCCAAATAACTCAAAACACGCTTTCCACCGCAGACTGGAATGTCTTCAGAACCTACAGAATATTGGTTATCAGACAGGCACCGGAGTTATGATTGGTTTGCCATTTCAGACAATGGATGATCTTGCCGGAGATCTGCTTTTTATGAAAGAATTCAACATTGACATGTGTGGAATGGGTCCGTATATTGAACATGTAGATACACCGCTTATTGAATATTCTCACCAGTTGATGCCCCTTAAAGAGAGATTCGATCTTACCCTGAAAATGATTGCCATAATCAGAATAATGATGAAGGATATTAACATCGTAGCAGCTACAGCTCTTCAGGCAATAGACCCCATGGGCAGGGAAAAAGCTATTAAGATCGGCGCCAATATACTTATGCCAAATATTACACCAGGCAAATATCGCGACAGTTATAAACTTTATGATAATAAGCCATGTACTGACGACTCAGCTGAGGACTGCCAGAGCTGTCTTGAAGCACGAGTAAGTCTGGCTGATGCAGAGGTTATTTATTACGAATGGGGCGACTCAAAACATTATACAGACAGAAGAACCCGGGATTTAGAAAATAGTTAAAAAGAAATTTTACATTTTAAACCATCTTTTCTTTGCTATTGAACAAAAATGTCTTAGGTTTGAAGTCAGATATCAAGCAATGGACATTATAAAGTTTAATATTGGTATTTATTATTACTACTATTATAGCAGGTTGAAATCGGTGAGACCTGTGATATATTAGCGCTGACAACATAATTATCAAAATATAAGGCTTACCAGACGAATGGTAGGCTTTTTTTTTATAAACTTTTTAACAAACTAAAATAGATCATGGAAAAAACTCAGAAAAAAGGAACTGTAAAATTCTTCAGTGGTAAACAGATTCCTCTTGAGATGCACAAGGTACGCATCGTACAGTCATTGAAACTGGTGCCAATTGAACGCCGGAAAGAGGCAATTGCAGAAGCCGGATATAATTCATTCCTGTTAGGCACAAAAGATATCTTTCTCGACATGCTTACAGACAGTGGCACAAACGCAATGAGCGATGAACAACTTTCGAAGATGATGGTGGCTGATGATGCCTATGCCGGTTCACAGAGCTTCGTAAGATTTGAGAAAGCAGTTTTGGATGTTTTCGGGAAAAAACTCCTGTTGCCTGTTCACCAGGGACGTGCTGCCGAAAATATTATATCACAGGTATTTGTAAAAAAGGGTTCTGTTGTTCCAATGAACTATCATTTCACAACAACATTGGCTCACATTCAGTTGAACGGGGGAAAAGTTGTAGAGCTGTACACTCCTGAGGCAATGAAGATTAAAAGTACTAACCCGTTCAAAGGGAATATTGATATTAACAGACTGGAAGAACTGATAAAGAAAGAAGGTCCTGAGAATGTTCCATTCATAAGGATGGAAGCTTCAACCAATCTTATCGGAGGTCAGCCTTTCTCAATGAAAAACTTCATGGATGTCAGGAAGGTAGCTGATAAGTATAAGAAGATAATCGTTCTTGATGCAAGTCTTATCGGAGAGAATGCCTATTTCATCAAAAAGAGGGAACCCGAATATTTCGAAAAATCAATCGGTTTCATTCTGAACAAAATGTCCGAATTGTCTGATATAGTCTATTTTTCAGGAAGAAAAGTAAGTTCTTCGCGTGGTGGTGCTATCTGCACTAATAACAAAGATCTTTACAACAAGATGAAAGACCTTGTACCTCTTTATGAAGGATTCCTTACATACGGTGGTATCTCTATCAGGGAAATAGAAGCTATGGCTGTTGGATTGTACGAAACGCTTGAAGAAGATGTGGTAGGACAATCTCCATCCTTCATAAACTATGCTGCAAATGAACTCGACAAGCTCGGAATACCCGTGATACTGCCTGGCGGAGCTCTGGGTTGCCATATTGAGGCACAAGGTTTTCTCCCACAGGTTCCACAAAAAGAATATCCTGCCGGGGCGCTTGTAGCAGCATTTTATCTTATCTCCGGTTGCAGAGGTATGGAAAGGGGAACAATCTCAAGCATACGTGATGAAAACGGGAATGATATCCTTGCAGATCTCGAACTTATGAGACTTGCTTTCCCGCGCAGAGTATTTACACTGTCGCAGGTTGAATATTTAATCGACAGACTAAACTGGTTGTATCAAAACAGGAACCTGGTAGGTGGATTAAGATTCGTTGAAGAGCCTCCTGTACTTAGGTTTTTCACCGGAAGACTCGAACCAGTAAGCAACTGGCCTGAGAAGCTTATGGCAAAATTCAGGGCAGACTTTGGTGACAGCCTTTAATTATCTGTTAAATTATTAACAGTATTCAAAAATAGTGCAAATCTTTTGCTACTTTTACGCCCTGACAGTTCTGAGAAACGGCTAGTGTCGTTTCAAAGCCTGTCAGGGTTTTTTATCATCCAATCCAAAAGAGTATCTGATGGAAAAGAGAATTGGCACAATTACGATCTTAATAAAAGGTAAAACATCAGTTACTGTTGTAAATACCTTATTATCCGAATACAGCGATATTATTCTAGCCCGCCAGGGACTGCCGCTGCACAATAGGAATATCAGCGTAATTTCTCTCGTTATCGAAGGTTCTGTCGAAACTATTAATGCTCTTACCGGAAAGATTGGACGATTAAAAGACGTTGAAGTCAAGTCTATTCTTACCAAATACAAAGAGGAGCAAAATGATGAAAACGAGCGAACGGAATAAAGTATTTATTGACAGAGATAAATTATATTCACTTATTGAAGGAAAAACTCCTTCTGAAAGTCAGACAAACGCAATTCTTAACAAAGCATTGAAGCTTAAAGGACTAAATCTCGAAGACGTAGCTTCACTGCTGCGCATATCCGATCCTATAGTAATTCATAAAATTATGGAGACTGCCCATACTGTAAAGGAAGAGATTTACGGAAAAAGGTTGGTGCTCTTCGCTCCTATCTATACTGGAAACGTTTGCATAAATAATTGCACGTATTGTTCATTCAGATCTGATAATAAATTAATGAAACGCAAAATCCTCACTATGGAGGAGATTGCAGAAGAGACGCGGTCTCTCCTTAAAGAAGGACATAAACGGGTACTTCTGATCTGTGGAGAAAGTAAACGGAATAACACCGATTATATGGTAGAGGCTATCCGAACAACATACGGAGTCAAAGAACATAGCGGTCGCGATTATGTACGACGTATCAATGTCGAACTTGCACCAATGGAGGTTGAAGATTTCGCCAGACTAAAAGCTGAAAATATAGGGACGTATGTTTGTTTTCAGGAGACTTATGATCCTTTGTTGTACAAGGAGTTTCATCCCGGCAACACTAAAAAAGGAGACTACGAATACCGCCTGACAGTTATGGACCGGGCAATGGAAGGCGGGATTAACGATATTGGAATTGGTGCACTTCTGGGACTGGTTGACTATCGTTTTGAGATACTGGCTATTATGGAACATGCTCATCACCTTGAAACAGCGTTTGGCTGTGGTCCTCATACTGTAAGTGTTCCGCGCATTGAGTATGCTTCCGGCGCTCCTCTTTCAGAAAACATTCCATCGAAAGTAAGCGATAGTGATTTTAAAAAACTTGTGGCAATAATACGCATTGCACTTCCATATACAGGTATCATCCTCAGTACCCGCGAAAATGATACCATGCGTAATGAGTTATGCGATTATGGAATTAGTCAGCTTTCAGCAGGATCGAGGACTAACCCGGGATCTTATGCTCATGAAGAAGAACAAACAGGCAGTCAGTTCACTTTAGGCGACCACAGGAATCTCGATCAGGTTATTTCTTCGCTTGCCGATGGGGGCTATATACCATCATTTTGTACTGGTTGTTATCGTAAAGGTAGAGTCGGTCAGGATTTTATGGACCTTGCAATACCTGGTTTGATTAAGGAATTTTGTATGCCTAACGCATTATTTACATTCAAGGAATATCTCGAAGATTTTGCCTCTCCTGAGACCAAAACAAAGGGTTTTGCATTGATAAATAAACTTGTCAGCGAAGTTGAAAACAAGGTCCTTCAAACAAAAATTTCGGGAAACCTGATATCAATTGATGAGGGACAACGTGATATTTATTTTTAGAATAATTTCTATTAGTAAATAAGTTCAGATATTTCCTCTTTCGCAACGTTGATCTTTAGGATGGCTTTATCATCCGCAAGATTCACAGAACCATGGATTTTTTTATGAAAATATAAAGTAACTCTTTGACTGGCAGTAAAATCAATGTTTTCAAACACATTCACCAGAACTTCAGCTTTTTCTTCAGGCCTGGTGTGAATAATTGCCATTCCTTTTGAAAAGACAAGGCCCGACTCAACTGAAACTGCATAGATCCCGGGAGAGGGAAGAAGTTTAAATTCTTCAGTAATCAGAATTTTCACCAGAATAGGAAGGGATGCAGAGTTTTTATGAAGAAATATTTCAGGCTTTCCCATAATAATATAGTAATGATCGAGGTAGGCGTTAGCCCTTTGAATATAACCTTCACTAATTGCATTACGAATCTTCGTTGAACTCACCGTTTCATGCTCAACTTCCTGTTCCGGAATTTCTTCCGCTTCAAAATTATATTTTTCCTGCCACTCCCATAACTGCTTATAGTTGCCCTCCTTATTAAATCCAAAGTGATGATTAAAACCTGCTACTACTACTTTTGCATTTAATATACCAGAAAGGAAATCCCTTACAAACTGCTCGCTTGTCACTTTTGAAAACCCCAGGGTGAATTCTATGATGATAACATTGTTGAGGCCGGCCTTTTCAAGAAGTTCCAGTTTTTCTTCCTGAGAATTTATAAGTTTAAGATCTTTCCCTGTTGTCTCGGGATAAAGAACCTTTCTGGGATGTGGATCAAATGTAATAAGCACCGACTCACCGTTGTGCTTATCTGCAAGCATTTTAAGCCGGTTGAGGATTGTTTTATGACCAATGTGGACACCATCGAATGATCCAGTCGTTACAACAGGATTTCTAATAATCTTTGCGTCTTCAAAGTTTCTAAAAATCTTCATGTAGCAACAAGAATCCTAGATTTTATTCTCCTTCACAAAATAAGCTACCTTTTCAATGGAGGTTATCATATCATATTCTTCCAGGTAAACATCCGACGGGACATTTAATGGTATCGTGGTAAAATTAAGGATACCCTTTATTCCAAAACGGACTGTTTCTTCCGCAATTTCCCTTGCGAAATCGGGAGGAACTGTAAGAATGGCTATCCTGATATCAAGCTCTTTCATTATCCTTTCGATATCATTGTATGGATAACATTTAACTCCTGAGATAACCTTATTGACTTTTTGTGGATCGTTATCGAATGAGGCTACCAGATTTAGCTTTGACCGCTTTCCTTTAAAATAGCCGGCAACAGCCCTTCCCAGGTTTCCTATTCCTATAACTGCTACATTCACAATTACTTCTGAATCAATAATTTTTCCAATAGTATCAATGAGTTCCCTTACGTCATAACCTTTTCTGAGGACGCTCGAATATCCTATCAGCATCAGGTCGCGCCTGACCTGAACGGCTGTAATATGAAGACGTGCAGCCAGATCGTGTGAAAAAATAAAGTTCCTTTTTTCAATAAGGCATTCCAGAAGTGTCCTTCTGTACTCACTAAGCCTTTCTACGGTTTTTCCTGGTAATTTCATCATAGAATAATTAATTTTTATAGTATAAGGATTTTCAAGAGAGCTTTTTACAAATCCAAATTATTTATCAGGTTATGGCGACTGGTTTCTTTGGTAATCTTATAGTAAATACTGTCCCTACATCAGGAGTGCTATCAACTTTAATTGTTCCATGATACAGTTCAATAACTTTCTTAACTATTGAAAGTCCGAGTCCGCTACCAGAAATATTCCTAGTCTTTTCATTTTTAATCCTTACAAACTCAGTAAAAAGGTTTTCGGTATCATCTTTTGTAATGCCTATTCCTGTATCAGAAAAGATAATAATTGCCTCATTATCAGAACTATCAATGATAATTTCAGTTTTACCTCCTATTTTATTGTATTTTACGGCATTTGAAATAAGATTATTAAAAACAATTTCAATATCATCAGGATCAGCCATGATAATGACGTCAGATTTTACATCAAGGGTGATACTCACATCCATCTGAATTGCATATGGTTGCACGGTTATTATAGCTTCCGAAGCTACTTCAGCAAGATTTACTTCCTGAATCTTCTCTTCTTTTCTTTCAAGCCTTATTTTCGTGAAATCGAGAAGATCCATTATCAGGCTTCTCATGCCCTGAATCCTTTGAAGCGATCTTTCAATAGGTGTGGTATAATCCTCAATTCTATCACCTGCCTGCTTCTCCTGCATCATTCTGAGGTAACCTTCCAAAGCATTAAGAGGAGCCTTTAACTCGTGCGAAAGGACGGATAGAAACTGGTATCTGACCTTCTTCCCTTCCTGCTTCATTTTGTGGGTTATCCTTTTCAGATACTGTTGCTTTGTAATATTTTCAATACTCGATTTAAGCTCCTGAGGAGTAAATGGTTTTGGTATGAAATCAATGGCGCCATCTCGGGTGGCCCTTATTGCAACATCAAGAGAAGCGTAAGATGTAATCATTGCAACAACAATATCGTAGTTTCTTTTCCTTATATACTCAAGAACCTCCACTCCCTGAATTCCGGGCAGCTTATTATCGAGTAAAAGAATATCAGGCATATCACGTTCAAGAATTGCGATGCCATCCTCACCTGTACCGGCTTCGGTTACTTCAAATGTATAATCCTCATCCATAAAAGGATAAGTAACATGAAAGTTGTTCAATATACGGGAAACACCTGAACGAATGCCCGGCTCATCATCAATAACAAGAACTTTTAAAACAGCCATGCTAAAGTTTTAATAGTTTCATAATTTCAATATCAAGTTGTTCAGGTCTGATACCTTTTTCAAGATATTTATCGGCTCTTATCCATGACTTTTCCTGGTCCGAATCTATACTAAATGATAATCCTGTCTCGTGCGATACAGCTGTGGCCAGTATTACTGGTACATCAGGGTATTTTCTCTTTATTTTGTAACACAAAATGAAGCCACTGTCGTCACTTTCCATCATAAGGTCAAAAATTGCCAGATGAGGTTTAAATCTTGCTATTACAGATTCCGCTTCAGCCTGGCTTACCACTGCAACAGTTTTATATCCTGCTTTTTCAAGATTAAATACTGTCTGAAAAAGATAATCCGGATCATCATCAGCTACCAGTATTGTGATATCACTCTTCTTCATCTTTCCACAAATTTCTAAAATTTCTTTAAATCAAACAGTTAATATGATAAATATGACTTATTGTTAAAATATTAACATTGGTACCGGTTTCTGTGTTATTGTTATTATTCGCCATTTATGGAGACGCAAAATTTTGCGTCTCTACTGTTCACTGTC